>Ga0074193_1001377_pt1 | contig 30046 bp, 28 predicted proteins | sample EPASupsiteHSE605_FD_64523 | JGI IMG/M metagenome (GOLD analysis project Ga0074193, IMG submission 64523) | Bioremediated contaminated groundwater from EPA Superfund site, New Mexico - Sample HSE6-05 | ecosystem: Environmental > Aquatic > Deep subsurface > Groundwater > Contaminated ... | reverse complement strand
GCATGTTTTGTCTGGCGTGCGACTGCCCTGGTGGCGGGATGCCCATATTTTTGTGACGGATGCCAGCTTTGTGGACAGCCTCAGAGCATGTGGCGCAGGCCGGATTTTTCATCTGCCTCTGGCTGTTGCGCCGCACATGTGGCGCGATCTGCCGGATATTGCTCCACCCTCCTTTAATATGGAGCCGCCCCTGTTTGTGGGGCGTTCCGCCTTTCCTGAAAAGGAGCGCTTTTTTGCTGCGGCCAGTGTGCCGCAGGCTTTGGAGACAGAGGCCGCAACGCTGCTTGAGGCCAGCACCGGCCCGCAGAATGCGCCGCATTTTTTTTGGTGGCAGGACAAACTGGGGGGCAGGCTTTGGCCTGGCTACGATGTGCGCCGTCCGGGCCTTGGGGCCGAGCGCTGCGCGCAGGCCAACAGGCGGCGCTGGCTCTTGGCCGCAGGGGCGGACTCGGTCGGCGGGCTGCGCGTCATCGGCGATGACGGATGGAAGCCCCTGCTGCCTGGCACGGAAATACTGCCGCCAGTGGATTACTATACGGCACTGCCCGAAGTGTATGCGCGGGCAGAAGCCGTGCTGAACGTAACGAGCCTCCTGTTGCCGCACAGCCTGAGTCAGCGCCATTTTGACGTTTGGGCCAGCGGCGGATTGCTGCTCAGTGATGCCACATCTGGATTGGAAATCTTCCCTGCGGAATTGACAGAACCCATGACATTGCGCGGGCCGAGCGACTTTATGGTCAAGCGCGCATGGTTTCGGGCGCATCCGCAAGCTGCGTATGATCTGCGGCGGGCATGGCGCGAGCATCTGCGCGCGCAGCACGGCTATGAGCAACGTATTCAGCAGATTATCGAAACTTTTGCCTGACAGGCGGCGGAGGCTGGATGCTCAGGTGAACAGGAGAAAGGCTTGACAAGTCGTGCGGTTTTGCCTATTGCTCATTTCCTGCGTTAAGCTTTCCATTGTGGGGAAGTAGCTCAGCTGGGAGAGCATCGCCTTCGCAAGGCGGGGGTCGAGGGTTCAAATCCCTTCTTCTCCACCACAATATCAAGGGGTTACCTGATTCAGGTAACCCCTTCGTTGTTTGTCCCAATACCATTCCCAATACGCCCGCTAAAAAACAGAAACAATCAGTAATAAATCTCTCGGATGATATGCCCTTCTTTTGGGGGGAGCGGAAGATCTCCCAGATGGTTCCTATCCTCAATCCCATCATAGCCCCTTCCACCATTTCGCTCTACACACTTTTCGCGTGAATCGTTGATGCGCAATCTATGTGCAGCCTATCTGGAGCTATGCTGCTCTAGTAGGCCTTTTTCTGTTTTTCCCAGATATAGCTCAGAGTGCCAAACCTCAAGAATCTCTTAGAGCCGTGCTCCCTCGCCGTTTTTTTAAAAACGGCGTCATTACTCGTAGTGTATAGTTGAGTTACTCGCGAGATTTTTTTGTGGAGGAAAATGACATGAATGAAGGAAGCGCGGTGCTCAATGAAAAGAATCAAAATCAATGGCTGACTGAAGTAGAAGTTAGCGAACTCACAAAATTAAGCTTGTCAACGCTCAGGGCGCATCGGTTTTACCGTAAGGGCATGCCGTACTCGAAGGTGGGAAGATCCGTGCGGTATAGCTTGGCGGATGTTGCGGATTTTATGGAATCTCGTCGAATTGTCACTGAAAGCATATAGGGTGACCAACTCATGCAATCTGCAAGAGATCCACCTTCATCGCTCATGATGCCTTTCGTAGATCAGGAAGGCAAGATAACTGACACCCTAACCGCGCCTTCAAAAAAGGCGCACCTGATGGAGGCTGATATGTCCAATGGTATGACTATGGAGTCATCCGGCAATGGCATCGCTGTTGCTGAAAATCATGATGCAAAAATAATGTCCCCCGAGATTCGTGATGCGCTTTCTACGTTTAAGGACGAAATGCACGGAATCCTTCAGCTACCCCCAGAAGATCTGGCTAAAGTTGACCATATCGAGTGGAAGCTGGATTGGAAGCCCGTATTGACCGCCTGCCTCTACCCCAAAAAGTCCTAAATATGAAGGCCAGGAGAAGCAGGGCGACACCTGCCTCTCCTGGCTGTGGAGGTCATAATGATTTTTGATTATCTAGATATGGTTAAGGCGGCGGCGGAAGAAGGCCAGCCGGTCACCAGAGTTCGCCAGCTCGGTTGCCATGACAATGCTCCTGTCCCGGTAGCCGAAAAAATTATTGATACAACGGCAAGGGTATCGCCTTCCTCCCGTTGTTATCAGTGCTATCAACCCTCATCTGCCCCAATGAGGAGCACTCGGACACAATTTAAATACCTGATCGTCAGATGGCTCTCTCGCCAGCATCCCTATAAAGCAAAGGACAGCATTGCCTTGACAGGGGAGGACTCATTCTCCCTTGTCTTCAACAAGGTGCTTGGCACGGCGAACTCCTCGAGCATCTATGGCCTGAATGATGATCTGGTCGCGGTGGCTATTTTCGAAGCCCTCCTTGAGCGCGAGGCTTCGCGCCAATATCGTTCCGGCAACAATCCTCATCTTCAGAATATTCTGAGTATCAATGAGGGCTGCGGTCGCGATACCATGACAGTTTTCGGTGAGCTTGGGACTGATAACGAGCTGAAGTGGAACATTAACTACAGTCAAAGCAGAGGGACCACATGGATTAGGCTGTTTTGCGCTGTCTTTAACTTGACCAGAATGGACGCTCTGGCCACCCTGGCGAATATCCTCGGTATGAGTTTTGAAAATCTTTCTAAACTTTCCAGTGATCAGCATGCTCTTGAACTAAACGGTGGATCGCGGCCAGCTGAAGATGTGCCTGCCTCTCTTCACCTTCCTGAGCTTCCAGCTGGTCCGACCTGTGTTGAGTTGATGGAGAAAAGGTACATCTACGGCAATGCCGGGCAGGTCATTGGTGCCATCCTCCGCTACCGGCTGAATGGGCATGACTTTTGCCTTCCCGCGACAGTTGGGCGCTGCATATTATGCATGGGCAAATACAAGCCAACAGCCCATTTCTTTAACCAGCATCTGATGGATAAGTATCCTTTTGCTCCGATCATTTTTTGTCAGGACATGCGAACCGCGCTTGCCCTTCAACGCATGCTGGACACAACTCGTGGATATACTCCTGATACGGTCATAGCCACGGCGCACCTTGGGAGCGACCTGTCCGTGCTCCCGTGGAGCTACCTTCACGACCACAACGTGGTGTTTGTTCCCGCCCCGAACCAAGCTTGCATGGCGATGGTCAAACGATACATGGGTTACATTATAGGCGCACAGGCAAAAAGCTTTCGCGTACACCCTGGATTCCTGCTTCACACCCCACCTGACGGCGACTTGAAAAAAGCTGTAGAGAGTGTCTCCGAAACTGAAGCCGAACTGCTGAATTGCTCTGTGATCATTAATGATATTGAGCGCCCATCTTGGCTGATTCAGCAGGTAATCAAGAAAGCCTTTCCCTATGAAGGGTTTATCGAATGGGGGCAGAATTTGGGCATTTTCAAAAAGCCTAAAGTGCAACGCACTAACGATGTGGCCGTAGCAAGCAATTCCTTGTCGCTGTTTAAACCTAGCTCTGCCCCTGCAACCCCTCAGCCAACAGACATCACAGACGTTACCACCGGACAAATTTTTGTGTCTGGCGGGATTACCCTGTTACATGGCTTGAAGGATTCCGGAAAAAGCATCACTTGCATTGCTGCTGCCAAGGCTATCCTCACTGGTGCACCTCTGGTTAAGACTATATCTGGAGGGGAGCCGGGCAAGATTTTGTATCTGGACAGCGAAACGCCGCAGGATCTACTAACCGCGCGGCTTGACCAGTTTGGACTTGTTGGCGAAATTGACAACCGCCTGTTTCTGCTTTCAAAGTTTGATCATAAGGCCACTGGTTATGCCTTTTCTATTACAGATTCGTTGTTTCGTGACAATGTGGAAAAAATGTTGAGTGAATTAGGGTGCCGGTACCTCGTGCTGGACAACTTGACCTCGCTCATGGCTGATGGGGGGCTCTACCAAGCGCAGACGGTCAGCCAACTCTTCAACTGGATTGAACACCTCGCACGTCAAGGCGTTGGTATAATCATCGTCAGTCATACTCTGGACGACTCCAATGCAGGTACGGCCGCCTCAAAAGCCAGAGGAAGTCAGGAGTTTTCTATCCGCGCCCATACGGAAATTGTGTTGATTCGGAGTACTGAAATTTTGCAGCAGCAACTCGGCATCAAGACCGTTCAGCGCGCGGCAGCGCAGGACGGTTTGACGGTTGGTATTTGTTTTAAGGTCTGCAAGGCCGCCTGTGTACTTCAGAAAAAAAACATCTGGTTGCATTTGCCTCTCGGGGCATCGAAGTGGGAACTTTTGGCTATTACTGGGGCTGACGGGACGGAAATTGAGTTTGCTCAAGACGGCTCTAAGTCAAAGTATGATTCCACGATTCAGGCCGACTTGTTAGCTGAGGAGGCAATGTCTGAAATTTCAACCATCCTCGACACCTTGCCTGATGACGAAAAAAAGGTATACGGCATGGCCCGAGCTGCAGGTAGTGTCAAAACCGCAGATATCACGCAGAAGCTAGATTGCAGTGACAGGAAAGCCCGTAACCTCACAAAGAGCCTAGAGGCACAGGGGCTTTTGGAACCTGATGGTGGCAAGGGATCTCAACGGGGATACCGCATAAGGATTCGCTCAGAGCGAATCCATTGATAGTAATCACAAAAAGCCGGACGCTTTTAGGCAGAAAGCGTCCGGCCAACCGCAATGGCTCACTAAACAAAGCTATATGAATAGTAGGGGATCTGTCTGAATTTTTTAATCTGTCGAAACAAAATCTTTTGCTTTAAAAAAAGCCCCAGCACAATGCTAGGGCTCTGCGGGGAAACTGCAGCGTTAAACCAATGTGTAGGAAACAGCTCAGGACGTCAACATGGATGAGGTGAATTTTTTAATGCAAAACGGAACAAAAAAGAACGTTCGAAAATCGTATGAGATTCGTCCCTTCTGGGGGAAAGACTTCGGGCAGTCAGGCTAAACTTTATCGCTAGCAGATTTGCCCTTCAAAACAAGCCAAGCTTGCCGAAAACAATACCTCCAAAAATACCTAGATTGAATAGCAGCCTTTTTACTAAACCTAATGCCCAGCCCCACTTCCTCGAAGGGTGCTGTTCATGTTGGTGATATTTGCTGAGCACGGATACAACTTGGCCCATCAGTTTCCTGCCAAAACGTGTTCATCCTGCATTGACCTGCAAAAGCATTCAACATTGGGGGGCATGGCCGAAATCAAGCCCCCCGCACCTGCATCAGCCTGCATTATTGTGAAACTCCCCTGCATTTTTGCCTGCATTTATCCTGCACAATGACCTGCATGCAGGGCATGAAAACATCAAATGTGAATAAATTCAATATGTTAAACTAGACACCATTTCTCAGTGTCGGAGCAAAAAGGGGTTGTCCTGCCGGCAAGCTGAAGCAATCGATGGTGGCACCTAGAAGCTTCATGGAGGGAGGACACCTTGTTGAACCAAGGTCTATTGCCAGAGGTCAACGCCTGCGGTGAGCTGCAGCTGCCCCCCATGTCGAGGCAGATTTACTGCAGGTATCGCTTGGATGTGCACACACCATCCGTCCCTCTCCACCCCAGTCGATCAGCTGCCTGGCTTGTCCTACTCCGCAATCTTAAGGCACCTCAACAGTCAAGTGTCTTGCTCTTGTCATCAGATATAAACTTTGTCGCATAATATATTATGCTGAAATCCAAAGTAATTTTTTTGAAAACCATCCCCTTAGCCTTGTGATTTTAAAGAGTCACTTTACCCGGTTAATTAGTAATATCCTAATATTACTATCTTAATTAGACGTGGGAACAGTCTAGTTAACTCTATGCATCACATAACTATGTGAATCTGATCTTAAATTACAAGACAAATCTAAATAACATCCATAACCATAAAATATATTTAGCTAATTAAAAACAAAACACAAGAAGTTAAAACATCCACCTCCTCTAGTTGCAAACAATACAGGGGTATGCATTACCAAGATGCATACCCCTGTTATTATTTACTCAACAACCTAAATAAAATGACCTTTATAAAAACTGGAGAACTATCATGTCAAAGACCACTACATCCAACACGTATCGTGGCTACTCTATCAACACAGGCAAAGACAACAACCTGCCATGCAGCACAAAATGTTTAGATCAACTCATTGATACTGTTGAGTATCTGTCAGAAAACCATTCAAGGGTTCTTGCTGTAAGAGCAGATGTACGCTCGGAACAGGACTCTGAAAGAGTCCTTACAAGAAGAGATGTTACACGTGTTATTGAGAACACCAAAAGAAACATCAACTCAAGATTTAAAGACTCGAAGAACAACCCAGATATCAAATTCATTGTAACAACAGAACAAACCTCACCAGAGGCTAACCCTCACTACCATGTCATGGCATTTGCTAACGGCAATGCCATCCAGAATGGTTACTCCATTTTCTCTGAACTTAACAAACAGGTAAAAAACAAGCTTGATACTGACAATGATGGACTTGTCCATTTCTCAGAAAGTAATGGACAGCAAGGCATCATGATCGACAGGAACTCTGATGATTTTGAGCAGCAGATGAATAACGTTGTTTATGCTGGCAGTTATCTGGCTAAAACCAAATCCAAGGAACACAACCCGAAGGGGTCAAGGGTGTCATCCTCAAGCAGACGAACTAAGAGTAATAGCAACTAAAAACTGCTGATTCTGCTGATATTAACGTACAAAATTTCATGAGGATCTAGATACATAACAAAAGAAAATCATTAGAAAAGGTGAGTGTTGGCTTCACGAGCAACACTCACCTTCATTTCTCATTCTTCAGATTCATCACCCGGGCAGTCTCTGCCACCAAGTTGACCAATGCTTCCTGCCCATCACCAGGAACGGTCATTAGGATTTCCGCAATGGAAGTAGCTTTTTCAAGGACCTCATCCGATTGGGTTCGGAAAAAATAGCTGACAGGACATTGCAGATGGGCAGCGAGGTCTTCAAGGCGGCTCATTTTAGGCGCGATCTTCCCTTTTTCCATCCGTGTCATGGCATCCTGAGTTATGCCCAGTAATGTTGCCAATTCCTTTTGGCTCAGCCCAAGTTGCCTGCGGCGTACAGTGATATTCTCTCCAACAAGTTCTGCAAGTTTCATAAGCATACCTCTTAATTACATTTGCCATGAAATTTGCATCACCAGCTTAAGATTTTTAAATTTAATTATCGACTTTTAAAGTATATAAAGCTAGAATTGAGCTGGCTTGACGCTTGAACCAATCAAAATGTTGCCAAGGGCAAGGAGGGAAAATGGGATTTAGATCAATGCGGAAGGTAGTCTTGGCATTAGCCCTAGTGGCGGTAAACCCCATCGGGGTTAACGCTGCCGACATATGGGACACAACAGGAGGCATAACGCTCAGCAGCGACACGGCAGTGACTTCCACAACTGCTACCTCGCAGTCAGAGAACATTGCCATCAGCAGCGGAACAACTCTGCGACTCAACAATGGAACGCTTAATCAGGCGACAGGATTGGGTACAGCTCCGCTCCATTTGGAAAACAGCGGCTCCATCTCCGTACAGGGCGTCAGTGGCCTTGAAGACCGGCTCAATGGTCGAGCTGTGATCCGGGGAGGTTCTGTAGTGTTTGGGGACAACGCGTCTCTGGTGAGCAATAGCATGTCCATCCGCGAAGGAACGACAGTCACTCTAGGCTCAAGAGCGGGCAGCCTGACCACAAGTAGCCTTGGCATAGACAGTTCACGGATAAACATCCCGCTGGTGGCAACGCAAGCATCTGATGCGCCCATCAACCTTGGATACGCGGGCAACGGGTATGCAGCGAGTGGTAGCGGTGTTCTCAGCTTTAACCCGCATCAGACTGGAACGGTTGATCTCGGCACCATTAGCATCAATGGCCTGGTTACAGACGTTACCAAGGCAAAAATCGGAGTGGGACAGACCCAGAACATTTATCTCGCCACCGGCGTGACCTCTATTGACCAAGGCAGTGCAGCCACTCCCGTTTCAGATTTGTCAGCGGTGCAGCTAACGACCAATGATGTGCTCTTTTCCATGTCCGGCCTGACTTATAGTGGCAACTCTTTGCTGGCTTCAGTATCGCGCAGAGCGGCTCAGGTGGCCATGCCTATGTTGCCCAAAGAACTGGCTGGCATTGTTGATGGTTACACCCCTGGGACCAATGCTTTCATGGATTCGGCGGTGACCAAGGGATCATCGGCAGCTCAGGCCGTTACATCGGCCTCCTATGCTTCCTCTGTAGGGGCCGGGGGCGTGGCCGCAGTTTCCACAAACACACAAAACGTTGGGGCAATCGCTGCCCGAGCCTCAGGCCAAGCTATGGCTCCGGGAAGCGTTACCGCATCACTTTCTGGAGATTCAGGAGGCCAATCCGGCATGAGTGCAGGTGATTCGTTGGATGCCCCGTTGTGGAAACAGGGATTGGGCATATGGGCCAGCCCCGTTTACATGCATGATCGTGGATTCGGCATCAGTGTGGGCAGCTTTGATACTGGCTATAACGCTGACACGTATGGTCTTGTGTTCGGTACAGATTATACCTTTGGAAACTTTCGCGTGGGTGCGGCTGGTAATCTGGGCGCAGGCTATGTGCAGTCAACCGGAGACCTGGCCAAAACAAAGAATCATCTCAATTATGGCGGTGTGAGCCTCTATGGTAGCTGGAATCTTGATCCCTTCACGCTGACTGCCAGCGGTGGCTGGATGCGTACCCACAACAGCCTGGATCAGGAAAATGTGGCCGGGAATCTCACTGCCGACTATGATGCCGATCTTTGGTCTGCCAATCTGCTGGCGGAGTATACCCTGCATGCCGCCAGCGTGAACATCGTCCCCGGCGTGGGAGTCAGCTACGGATTCTATGACCAGCACAAATTTGACACCGAGATGCAGGGTTCAGCCATTGCCAATAATGGTCGGGCACAGCTGAACATCGTCAACATTCCCGTTGGCATTCGCGCGAATACGGACTTTTCTGTCGGCAATGGCGTTTTGACGCCAGAACTGCGGGCTCGCTGGATTTCCAGTGTGGCTGATACGCACCTGAAGTATGACGTCCGCATGCCCGGCAGCACTGGTGTGGCTTCAGCAAATAGTCCAATGCTGGACAACCAGACAGGAGAAGTCGGAGCCGGGCTTAAATACAGTATCGGTGATTTTTCCATAACAGCCAACTACGACTATCAATTCTCTGAGCACCATGCTTCACACGGCGTGAATGCTCTTCTGCGCCTGGAATTTTAGCAGAGTGGGCTACTGTCTTTCTGGACAGTGGTCCCTTCCAAAGACTGTAACTGAGAAATCAAACGAATTGGAGCTGACAAAAATGGCCATGCTGGAAACGGCGTTCCGGTACGCCAAAAAGGTATGGGATTTCGTTGATAATTTGGTGGATGAAAATAACAAGGAGATTGCAAAGTACCAAGCGAAATACCGCGATTATAGCAGGGATGAGTTGATTCAGCGGTGCCAGAACTCTGATTGCTGGGCTGAAAAAGTGGCGATCGGGAGTATTATGAAGAAAAATGGCTGGATACCACCTAAAAAAGATGGTGCAGAAGGAGAAGAATTATGAGCAGATGCAGCCGGTGCAATAGTAAGGGAAGAATTGAATGCCCGCTGGAATACGGCACTGATCGCCACCCTGAAAATTGTCCCTCATGCGGAGGAGATAACTGGGTGATCTGCCCGGACTGCGACGGCAGCGGGCAATCTGACGACGATTAGCATTGAAAACGCAATTGGTGTTGACCTTCCCCTTATGGGCTCTGATGGATCAGGGCCCATTTTTTTGCATCTGCCCCTCCCCGTTTTATTCTGGCGCAACAGCCCCCACAAAGACAAAATGCTATTCAACCCTTTTGCAAATGGATAGTAAGATCATATGCAAAGCAAGTTCGCTACGCTGACCCTATTTCTAATTTTCCTCGCGGGCTGTTCCACAACCCCGCGTGAGGCTACCTTGCACCTTGCCAAATCTTCAGGATTTACGGAGGTGCGTTTTCCAACAGAGCAATTTACCTTATTCGGGCAATTCCGGCCCAGTGATCATGGAGAAAGGAAAACGCTGCGAGTCTATATTGAAGGAGATGGTCATGCCTGGAGCACTCGCACAAGGCCATCGGGTGACCCAACGCCGCGAGACCCTGTGGGCTTACGACTGGCGATGGCTGATCCCAGTAATGATCCGTTGCTTTACTTGGCGCGTCCGTGCCAGTTCGTTACAGGGAGTGACCTACGGAACTGTTCTGCGAAATATTGGACATCAAACTCGGCCTCAAAATGCTCAGGGAAAACCCTCTCGTCATGCATCGTCTATAATTATTATACCTCAGCGAACTTATGATGTTCAAAAAAATAAGGAGGGGTACGCACTCTCTTGATTCTATACACCGAGGCGAAAAAACAGCCGCTTCAGTGAGATGCTTCGTGATTCTGAAAAATTTGACAATAGCGTGCGTTTATGTATAATTAAACTTTGCATAGCTTTTTGATTCCAAGCCGACAGAAAGATGAGCGCCACTTCTATACTTCGATGTGAGGACTGCCCAAACATATAATAGATGCCAAACCCTGGCCCCGGAAGCAGTCTAGAGGCTCTGTATCATGGCGACATGGTGTGAAATTTATGCTAAGTCCCCATTGGGAAGGCGATGTTCAACCACCGATGGGCAGTCGTGGAGCAGCGTTCGGGCCGATCAATGGCTGCCGCCAATGCTGCTATTTCCTTTTGAGCAGCTTGGTCAAGGTAAAGGGGAAATTTGATCTATAGTACTTGACCCGCACCCTGCCCAAACTCTACAGAGACAGGTTCGCTGGCGAGTAGAAAATGAAAAATGAGCAGATCGCCCTCAGGATGCGGCTGGCAAAAGACGAATATAGAACGACAATGGGTTGCTGAAGCCCCTTGCTCGCAATCCCAGTGAAAAATTAGTTACGGAACAGCTGTTTAAAAAATAGAAATCTTCGTGGGACGGGCTTTTTATAAAGAGGTAGTTGTGTTTCGGTATATTTGGAGAAATGCGCCCAACTTGGTGCGAGAATTTGCCATATGGCTCATTATTCGCTTTACTGTGCCGCTCCATAGAAAAACTCCAGATAAAAAATTTGTGGATGATCTGCAGCAAAACCACAACCGCCGGTTGATGGTATTCGGAAATTTTTGGGGTGGCGGGGGGATCAGTCGTTCCGCTGAGCGGTATTGTGAGGAAGAAGCTGCACAGCGCCGCGATTTTGTCTTGGTGGATACAACCAGCGTTACCTGTCAACCTAAACGTAAAGGCAGCTCGTCTCCGATTCTGACATTACGAGAAGCGAGGCAGTATACCGCGCCGGCTACAATCGTCATTCACCTGAATCCTCCCCACTTTCTTCTTGCCTTGGCGCGCCTGGGAAAAAAGTTTCTCAGCAATAAAAAAATTATTGCGTACTGGGCATGGGAACTACAAGAACTGCCCATGGTCTGGAGACGCTGCCTCGCTGTAGTGGATGAGATCGAAGTGCCGAGCACGTTCACCCAAGAGATACTTTCAAAATATACAAGCAAGCCTATTCGTGTCGTGCCGCCTGTGGGGCGCCTGGCAGCGTTCAATCCAGATCGTAGGTCCTTTGGCACATCAGGAAAGCTCCAGTGTTTGTTTATTTTCGATCTCGCCTCATCTATGGAGCGCAAAAATCCAGAAGGGGCCATCAAAGCTTTTTGCTCAGCCTTTACCCCAGAAGAAGGCGAATTGACCATAAAAGTGCTTTCTCCACACGCATCTTCCGCCGCAATGCAGCTGTTACGCACATGGGAAAAGAAAATCCCGCACCTACGCGTTTTGTCCGAATGGCTTGACGAAGCGCAGCTCGACGCTCTTTATATGAATCATGATGTCTACCTCTCACTTCATCGCTCCGAAGGGTTCGGGTCCACCATCTTTGAGGCCATGTGCAAAGGTCTCTATATCGTTGCCACAGGATGGTCAGGCAATATGGATTTTATGCGGGGGGATAAAGTGTTTCCTGTGCCGTGGGTCATGGAGGCCGTTCCTCACGATGTCAGGCGCCAACTTGGAATTCACGGTGGTCAATGGGCGCTTGCGGACACCGATGCCGCCGCATGCGCGCTTCAACGGATATTCACGTTGGTTTTTCCTGGCAGGCCGTTGTGTAATAATATATTGCAACAGGGAGCAATCCAGTGATTATTTCCAGAACCCCTTTTCGTGTGTCGTTCTTTGGGGGGGGGACCGATTATCCCGCATGGTATCGTGAGCATGGGGGCGCTGTGTTGTCCACCACGATAAATAAATTTACGTATATCACCTGTCGCTGGCTTCCTCCTTTTTTTCCACACAAATACCGAGTGGCATATTCAAAAGTGGAAGATGTCAGATCTCCAGAGGAAATAGTTCACCCCGCCATTAATGCCGTGCTATCGGCTTATGAATGCGACAACGGGGTTGAACTGCACTCTGACGCCGATTTGCCGGCTCGTTCTGGGCTGGGGTCCAGTTCCGCCTTTTTGGTAGGGTTGCTGCACGCCATGGAGGCCCTGCTCGGCAAAAGGGCTTCGCCTATGTGGCTTGCCAAGGAAGCCATTCGCTTCGAGCAGGGAGTCCTTGCCGAGCATGTTGGTTCACAAGACCAGGTGGCCGCGGCATTTGGCGGGCTCAACGTCATACATTTCGGGAGAGACGACAACATCACGGTGCAGCCTGTAGTGATTCGCAAATCGCGCAAAAAAGCGCTGTCTGATCATCTTATGCTTTTTTTCACGGGATTTTCTCGCTCTGCTTCCGAAGTCGCACAAGTCCAGATAAAAAATATTGCTAACCGCGTCGAAGAACTGCACACAATGCGCGGCATGGTTGACGATGCGCTTGATATCCTGACTTCGGAAACAGACATCTGTACATTCGGTGAAATGCTGCATGAATCATGGATGTACAAGCGTAGGCTTTCAAACCGGATAACGACAGATCGGATTGATGACATTTATACAACGGCACGCAGCACAGGAGCTATCGGTGGAAAACTCCTCGGCGCAGGCGGCGGCGGTTTTTTTCTCCTCTTTGTGCCTCCTGAAAAACAACCTGCTGTAAAAGATGCTCTCAAAAAACTGCTTTGCGTTCCCTTTGAACTTGAGAACAGTGGTTCTCAGATCATTTATTTTGATGAATAAAGTGCCATGAATAACCAGCTTCCGTCTTTGTTCATTTGCTTTCTGCTGATTCCTCCAGCATATCACTATGCTGGAAGTTTTGTGGCTTTTCGCAGTGGGTTGATGCGTGGTCGCTTCTTTTTTCAAGAGGTCCTTGGCTCACGCAAAAAAATCAGTCAGACTTGTTCAGGATGCCCGCGTTGGCAGGCGTTGCCTGTTTTGATCCTCCTTTTTTCCGCGTCCTATTTTTACCGACATAAAGGTTTTTGGGGCGGGATCGTCAACGCCGCAACAAAGTTGAGGAGCATCGGTTTCAAGGGGGTTCTGTTCGCGGCTGCGGTGAATGTCCATAATCTCCAGATTAGCGGTGCAAATTCCCGGCAAAGAGTACTCCTGCAGTTTGACGAAAAAACGCGGCCAAGCAAATTTCTGTTGTCCTTTCTGCTTCTTCTCAAGGGCAGCACGTACGATCTCGAAGCGTTTGCAAAACAAAATTCTTTATTTTTGAAGAATTTCTATGAATTGTGGCGATTAGGAACCCGTAGGGTGGTTGCCGGCAGCGTCAGTGCTACCATAATGGACTATCTCTACGGTATTGGTGACAGCTACTATGTCTACCTTCTTCCTCCGTCAGATCTGCGGCATGACCTACTCGACTGCATGCACCATATTTCTCCTCAAGGAAAAATTATTTGTGTCTGCGATGACTCTGAAGATGTGCGTCATATTGATATAGATCTTCTAAAAAAAGTTGATTACCTTGTTTGTCGCCATGTTTCTTCCGAGCTGGAAGGCATTCCCGTAATTATCCCGCCTGATTTTTCCAAGAATATCCGCCATCTTCAGCATCAGAACAGCGTCATATATTTTCTGCAACAGTGTGAGATGCTACCCCCCAAAATGGTTGCCCAATATTTTGCGCAACGGCCATTTCCTGCCGCACGTCCCGGTGATCCCGTCATATCCTTCGTCGTCGAGGTGGGCAGGGACACGAGCAAAACCAGAGGCGTGGTCGGGGCCTTGCTGGCTGCTTGCGAAAAGGCATGCCTCGCCTGCGAGGTCATATTTTGGGGCGGCTGCGCTCCAGCATGGGCTTCGGAAATGTATGTCCCCTGGCAGCATATACACGGAGTAGAGGAACTATCGTTAGAGGGTTTGCAACTCCTGGAAGCGGCATGCCAAGGGGATTTTATTTTGCTGGCAAAAGATGAGGGACTTCTTATCGGTGGGTTGGCGGAGGGACTCGCCATCCTGAAGCGCTTTCCCGCAGTGGGGATGTGCGGCTGCCGTCTCCTCAGCACCAACGGTACCTTATGTGAAGCCGGCGCGGAGGTGCGTGACAACCATATTCTGCCCATTGGGGAGGGAGAAGGGTGGCATGCGCCATTTTTCAGAGTATCCCGTTCCGTCCCCATGATTTCTACAAATATGGCCCTGTTTCGGAAAAAAGATAGACTGTTCTCCGGTGACAGGACTGACGTGCTGTTTTCGAACGAAAGGGGGGGGTATTTGGGGTTTGCTGGGGAAGCCCCCATGGCTGTCGTGTGCACGGCCATGGAGGCCTATCTAATCGACGTGGAAGTCTCTTCAAAGAGGCACCCCGTGAGTCTTCTCAGTGACGCCGCCGCTATCCGGCTCGCGTCCCAGGATCACTATGTCGCCGGATCGCCAGCCGCCACGGGCGACCGCCCCGTGAACATCCTCTATTATTCGCCATATCAATCACATCCGGCAAGCCACGGAAATCGAAGCACTATCCAGTACTTCGGCAAAATATTTAAAGAAAAGGGGTGCATAGTTCACTTTGCACTTTTGGGGCTTGATCGCTATACTCCAGAAGACCAAAGCGCCATGCGTGACGCGTGGGACAGCCTCACCATTCTGCCGTATCCATTTCAGGACAATAGCTATCTGGGGGAGGACATCCCCTTTGATGGGTGGTATGAAAAAGGATTGGGAGAGCACATCGCGTATCTATGCTCAGAGCTCAATATAGATATCTTGTTTTGTTCCTACGTGTTTCAGTCAAAAATGCTGGAGTTTGTGCCGAATCATATTCTCAAGGTTATTGATACGCACGACAAAATGGGCGGCCGTTACGCAGCGCAAAAGGCACGCGGGTTAACTACGGAATTTTTCTCCTGCACGCCGGAAGACGAGGGGCGCTACCTTCGTCGAGCGGATGTTGTTGTGGCCCGGCGTGAGGAAGAAGCTCGATATTTCAATGAGGTTTCAGGGCGTGACACGGCTATGGTCATTCCACATGTAGAGCCGCCTCATTTTATTGAGCGGAGATCTGAACGTCTGACCACGGTAGGGCTTGTGGCTAGCGCCAACAGAATCAACCTCGACTTGGTTACCGACTTTTTGCTTGCGCTTAAATCCAAGGTGCCCGACATTCCGTTTTCTGTGCGCATCGCGGGTCAGGTCTCCACCATGCTTGACGACGTCTCTGCGGAGAAACGCTGGATTTTTAACGAGCCATGGGTTTGCATGCTTGGCTTTGTGAATGATATCAAAACATTTTACGCGGACGTTGACATTGTTGTTTCGCCCGTGCTGCTAGGCACAGGCATCAATGTGAAGACCGTGCAGGCCATGGCTTATGGTATGCCTCTCGTTACCACTGCATGTGGCTGCAAAGGCATTGAAACCGGACACCCCATGCACACGCAAATGACCATGGAAGGGGTTGTGGACTGCATTATTCTTTTGCATGATGAACCCCAGCGCCTAGAGCCATTGGCAGAATGCAGTAGGGAGCGATATAAAACATTTTATGAATCCAGTCTTGAGGGATTTGACATTTTACTCAGTGCGTGTGCCATGCATGCTTCTTGAGTTCATTGACGCCTATTAACCTTTGTTTTAGTGGAGATGTGATGTGACTTTAAAAAATAAAATGGACATTTTTATTAATATTATAAGATGTTACAGTAATTTGTTGGGATATAATAATTCAAATTCAAAGGCACCATATAAGTATTATATCAGTATGGGGAATTTTTGTTTACCACGTTCTTTTTTAACAGAATGGGGAATAAAACCAAGAAAAAGTGAAGGAGAATTATCTCTACCTTTTGATTTGCTACATATAGATCCAATTGCATTAAATTATTATTTTTTATTTTCATTTAGACATTTTTTTAGCAATGTTGAATTTAATAAAGAGGAAAATGTGTTCAGATCAGTACATGGGCATTATCGATTATTTAACCATGATAAAGATTGTGGTGATAATTTTACGATGCTTATGAATCGGTATAAAAATAGAATAGCAAACTTAAAAAAAATCATGAAATCTAAAGAAAATATTTTGTTCGTTCAAGCATGCGAAAATTGCTATATGGATGTCGACAATCTCTATGAAATACTAAGATTCTATAGAAAAAATAATCCGTTCAAACTAATTCTCCTTGATCTATGTTGTAGTAAGTCAATCAATAAAAAAAATATTAATAAAAATATCACTATAATAAAGGAACCATACCCGACGGATGATTATTTGTGGTGGAGCAAAGATTGCCGAAAAAGTGATGCTGGGATTGATTTTGAAAATAGATTGAGAAAAAAAATTGAGGGAATCATACACGTTTGAATATCTTTGGCTGATAACTTTTTCTTATACGGTCAATGGGCAAGGAAAGATGAGTCTGCGATCTCAGCTTGATAAAGAAGATTGGAGTAGCCCCCATTTCGACCGGCCCCCCCTCTAACTAGGGAGGAGGTGCTGGAACTATGGCAGGAACTGGTGCTAAAACAAGTTCAACGGTGGAGATAGTAAACATAACGCCCCGTCGCCGTTGGTCTGTCGGCGAAAAAGTTCGCCTGATAGAGGCCAGCATGCCCCAGGTCAGTCAGTTTCTCTGGTGGCACGAACGTATGGCGTTGCTCCGAATTTGCTTTACCGCTGGAGAAAGCAGATGAGTGAAGGCGGCAAAACAGCCATTGAAGCCAATGACGAGGTTGTCAGCGTTGCCGAAGTAAAGGCCCTGAAAAAGCGAATCCGGCAGTTGGAACGCGTTCTAGGCAACAAAACACTGGAAGTGGAAATCCTTAAAGAAGCTGTTCGCATTGGCCGCGAAAAAAACTCATCTCGCGGCTGCCCTTGTCCGGCTTAGAGGATTTCCAGTGAAACGGGTCACAGACGCCCTGGCGGTATCCCGATCCAACACCTATGAACGTAGCCGCAGCCCACGGCCTCGCCCGGAACGATACAACAAAGTGGAAGACGCATTTCTTCTACCGCTGATCGTCGAACTTTTGGGCGGACGACAGACCTATGGCTATCGGCGTATCCAGCGGCTGCTAAATCGGCAACTGATTGCCGGTGGGCGCACTCCGGTCAACCATAAACGTGTATACAGAATAATGAGGCAGAACAATCTGTTGCTGGCACGGTTTACTGGCAGCCGACCTGACAAAGCCCACACGGGCAAGGTTTCCACACTACAAAGAAATCGGCGTTGGTGCTCTGACGGGTTTGAGATTGCCTGCGACAACGGTGACCGGGTGCGCGTTATTTTTGCCCTGGATACTTGCGACCGGGAAGTGATGGCCTATTCCGCCACCACTGGCGGGTACAGTGCTGACATGGCGCAAAGCGTCATGCTGGCATGCGTTGAAAAACGGTTCGGGGATGTCAAAACATTGCAGCCAGTTGAATGACTCACCGACAACGGCTCCTGCTACACGGCAAGAGAAACAATAACTTTTGCCGCCGCGCTGGGCATCGTCAGCAAGTTTACTTCGGCTCGCAGCCCCCAAAGTAACGGCATGGCTGAAGCTCTCGTCAAAACATTCAAACGGAATTACGTCTTCTGCAACGAGCGATCGGATGCCGAAACTGTGATGGCACAGCTTCCCGGCTGGTTTGAAGACTATAATGAAAATGCCCCACATAAGGCCCTGCGGATGCTCTCACCTCGTGAGTTTATCCATTCATTGCAAAACTTAGAGTGTCCGGTTTAAGGGGCAACTCCATGGGTGTAGACAAATAACGTATGCCATCAATTCGTAACGCCTTTGATCTCTTGTGCAATGACCCCGCGTTATTTCGTCAGCGCGTTAAGTCTAATTGCTCTCGATTGCTGGATGGCCCAGTAGCCTTTATTAGCGGAAAAACGCCGTTGTATCGCGACATTCTGCCGGGCCCTCCTCCGAGCGCCTTAGGCCCGCGCTGCCTGACGGTCTTTAGCTGCAATCCTTTCTTGCCGAGTGGCGTGGGCGCGAGCATTAGGGCGCAATGCGCGTTGCTTGTCGGGATGGGCTATTCGATGGATGCCCTTTTTTATGTGCGGGACGAACTTTCTCGGGCAACACGCGGGGCACTTTTTCGACAGTTTGATCGATCTGCCTTGATTTTTCCCAAAACAGCCCGGCAAGACCGGTTGGCCGACGGCGTCACCGCTGCTGACTTGGACACTTGGTGCGGACGCGAACTGCTGGACGCTTGCGCCTGCATGCTGGACAACGGGCGTTATGTGGCGATCATCGTGCACCAGCCGTGGCTTTCCAGGGTGTTGGAACTTGCCCCTGGCGGGACGAAAAAGTATTTGTTCATGCACGATAATTTTTCTGGACGTGCCGCCCTGTTCGAGAAACAGGGCTTGCCCCGTCGCCTCGCATGGTTGAATCTCAGCGACGAGGAACAGGCGCGCTGCATGCGCCGGGCGGACACTATTTTTGCTGTTCAGGATGAGGAGAGAGCCATATTTGAACGCCAAATCAACGGCGAACGGCAGGTGGTCACTATAAGGATTCCTTTTGCCGACAAAACAGCGCTTCCCCTTCCAGGCAACAGGGGCAAACTCACCGTGGGCATTATCGCCAGCGCCAATGAAAATAACCGGAGCGCCGTGGAGAGTTTTGTGCGCTTATGGGAGCGTGAACCTGCTCTACAGGAAGCGGCAGAGCTGCACATTGCTGGCGACGTCGGTCGTTTTATCTGTTCGCGCGAACCTTCCGTGCATGTTCTTGGCCGCGTGGAAACGCTCGACGCCTTTTATGCCGATCTGGATCTGGCAGTAAACCCCGACTGTAGCGGTACAGGTATCAAGGTTAAGTCTTTGGAAGCTCTCAGTTTTGGACGCCCTCTACTGTGCAGCTCTGCAGGAAGTATGGGACTGCAATCACGATATCCCTGGCATAATCTGCCGAATCAACCCGCCATGGTTGCCTGCGCGGTCGCCTTGGTCCGGCAGCCGTCCCTGCTGCCTTCTTTGCGCGCCATATCCGTTGCGTTGTTTCACCAGTACAACCATATGGAAGAATATCTTGACACGCTGCGCCCGACAAAGGCCTAGCCTGAAAGGGAGCTCCATGGCACGATCTTCCATATTGTTTTTTTTTGATGCGACGCCGTTGGCCCTGTGGGAACAGGCGAGTATCCATAAAGTCGGCATCGGTCGCATGGCCACGCAAACCTTAAGGGCATTGTTGCTGCGTGACGACGTACATGTGGAGCTCTTGTGCCCTTGCGGTATGGAAGAGTATGTGCGACGTTTTTTGGCGACGAACGTCTGGGCGCGCAAGGCCGACTTCATCAGCATCTCGCATCCCGAAAAAGAGGGGTGCTTCCAGAGACTGAAAAAAATGCTGAAATACTTGGGCCGTAAGGCCGTGGCCCCCTTGCCGAGCAAAATACAGGGCGTGATTAAACGTGCTGCAAGGATCCAGCCATTTGCTGCTTACGAGAGGCCTAACGAGACATTGCGGCGAGAAGTTACCTCCCGTTTATCCGCAACAGGGAAGGCCGTCTGGTTCTCCTGTTTTCAGCCCATACCAGCCTGCGTTGCGCACATTCCCGGTCTGCGCACCCATGTGGTGCTGCATGATATTATCCCCTTGCGCTTAACATCCAAACACCCTTTTCGAGCTCCGTGTCTGGGCCTTATGCGCCAGCACCTGCAAAAGGCTGATGTCATTTGGGCCAATTCCCAATTTACAAGGAGTGACTTCCTTGAATATTTTCCCGCAGTACCTGAGGACAAGGTGCACGTTGCATTGCACGGCGGCGGAGATCATTTTCGACCGTCAAGTTCTGAGCAAACGGCCAGTAGTCTGGCCAGGTATGGTTTGCCCGAAGATGTGCCTTATTTTGTGTGCCTTGCCACGCTGGAACCACGCAAAGGGCTTTCGGCTGTGATCAGCGCCTTTAAGCGCATCGCGGGAGAAAGAGAGGATGTTCATCTTGTACTGATCGGACAAAAGGGCTGGAACTGCGGCAACATTGTGAGGGAGGGCGCAACGAGCGCGCGCATTCATCTGACGGGCTTTGCCTCAGATCAGACAGTAGCCGCGCTTTTAAGTGGCTGCCGAGGTTTTTTGTACCTGTCTGAATATGAAGGTTTCGGACTGCCCGTGGTAGAGGCGATGTCGTGCGGGGCTCCGGTCATAGCGGCCGCATGTACTTCGCTGCCGGAAGTGGGGGGGGACGTAGCGCTTTTTGTGCCGCCGGAAGACACTGACGCGCTTGTTTACAATATGCTGCAGCTTCTCGATGATTCGAGCTTGAGTGCAGACCTGAGACGCCGGGGCCTTGTTCGGGCACGCGAATTCACTTGGGAAAAATTTGTTGGAGCCATTCTGGCAGGTATCACGGCGGATATGAAAAAAAATATTTCTCTGTATCCATCCGGCCGGGCCACGCACAATCGCGAGAGTTGAAACAAGGCGCAAATAATGTCTCTTTTTTCTAATGCCAACAATATGTTATTCAAGGATTTTTTGGCTATTTACAGGATAATGCCTTCGCCTATACAACGGAAAGTCCTTTTTGTCTTTTTTCTTATGGTTTTTCTTGCCGTTTTTGAAGCATGCTCCGTTCTCTCTCTGTCTTTTTTGGCCTTGAGCGTCACTTCACCCGACAAAGTAATGGGACTGCCGCTTGTCAGCCGGATATTCGCCGCATTCCCTGCGCTCCACGAGTTGCAGGCGGATGTCAGAATGTTCGCGCTGTGGGTCGCCGTTCTGGTTGCGGCGCTCACCGCTGCGAAGAATATCATGTCCGGCCTTGTGGGCGCCCGTACGGCCGTTCTTGGGGAAACCGTGGCCCAGCATGCCGGTGATACGTTGTTCCAATATTATTTGAACAGCCCTTACCTTGCATATCTTTCCGGAAAAACACAGCATGTTTTTCAGATTATCTCCTGGCGGGGGCAGTTGGGGTTCTTTCTCGTCAACCTGATGCAGGTCTATACCTATATTTTTATTTCTGCCTCGCTGTTTCTTATACTTATTTCGGCAACCCCTGAGGTTTTGCTCATAACTCTGGGCATGGTCGCCACCTTGTGTTTTTTTATTTATAAAACAATAAAGCGTGCCGTGGACGTCGCCGGGCGTGAATCCGCCGAATATTCCAACGTGGAGTATTCGGCCCTGGAAAATGCCAAGCGAGGGATGATGGAAGTCCATATCTACCGTCAGCAGCAGTATTTTTTTGAAGCGTTTCACACTGCAGGCGTTAAGGCCATGCCAAGCCGGGCCCTTATCACGGTGGCCCCTCCTATTCCCACCTGGATTCTGGAAAGTATAGCTTTTATTGTGATTCCGGCGACTCTTTGGATCATGGTGGCACTCTACGATGCATCAATGACCCGTATCACAGGGGTCTTGACCATGATTATGCTGGCGTCCTGGCGCGTACTACCGCTGCTCAACAGGTCTATGACCAACATGGTGGCGTTGAGGGGGGCACGCTACCCAGCTTTGCAGTGTGTGGAGCTTCTTCAAAAAATTCATGAAGATCCCTTGCCACCTGCAGAAAAAGCTGAGAAACGGCTGGAGTTTACCGACGGTGTTGTTTTTGACGATGTTTCGTTTTGTTACCCGTCTGGGAAACAGGCTTGCCTGCGAAACGTGTCTTTCAAAATTTTCAAAGGGAAAAGTCTGGGAATCATCGGGCAGTCAGGAGCGGGTAAAAGCTCTTTGGCCAATATTCTTAGCGGGCTTATTGCCCCCACTTCAGGGCGGGTACTCGTGGACGGCAGGGAGCTGTCATCATTGGAGCGCGCCGCATACATGTTAGGGGTGGGGTATGTGGCGCAAACGCCATATCTTGTGCCAGGTACCCTTGCTCAAAATGTGGCGTTCAGCCAGTGGGGGCGTCCGTATGATCTGGAAATGGTGTTGCACGCTTGTCGCCTTGCCCATTTGGATATTGTTGACACGCACGCCGAAGGTATCAATTTGCCCATAGGAGAAGGGGGAACGGGGCTTTCGGGTGGACAGGGGCAACGCCTTTCCATCGCGCGCGCCCTGTATACGTCGCCGCATTTGCTGATCCTCGACGAGGCCACAAGCTCGTTGGACTTGGGGGTGGAGTCTGCCATCATGAAGACCATAGCATCGCTGCCCAAGTCTGTGACAGTAGCAATCATAGCGCATAGACTGTCCACAGTAGAGTGGTGCGACGCTCTTTTGTGGCTCAAGGATGGCGAGATCGCCATGTATGGCCCCCCTGCGGAGGTATTGCCCAGCTACAAGAAGTATCTTGATGCGTTTTCAACAACGTGCGATGTCTAGTTTTTGCGATTGTACTATTCAACTACTAAACTGTTTAAATCGGTTGTAAAAAATTCTGATTAAGAAGCATGGAAGAGGGGGGGGGAATACTCTTGCATGGATTTTTTTTTCAACACAGAAATTATTTTGTTTAAGCGTTTTTTTCCGTACACGAGCACATTCTGTGCCATAACTTTGCATGAGCAATTTCCCACTGGTTGCAACATGCACATGGGGGCTTTCTGATGAGCATTTTTTTTCATACATTTTGGCGTTCTTCCAGTACTTATATATTTAACAAATATAGGAATCCTATATTCAATACGTATTGGTATTTTGAGCCGTACAACGAGTGCATGTCTCGCTGTACACAAACGTTTCTTGCTACCCACAATAGTACAAGCTGGGACAGCGGTCACGGATTTTTTTCAGATCCTTATTATAGAGAATATTTGCCTTTTTGGCATGAGCCATATGGCATCCGAGGCTTTCATGATGATTTCTCCTTCCAGAATTTTTTCCCGGTGGGTGATTTGCCGCCCGCAGAGAAGGAGTATCTGCTGTCTTTGGAGAAATGGGCGAAGGAGCAGAACAAGCTGCCCGCCTACGGTTTTTGCCGCTCTTTGTGCCGCGTTGGTCAGATACGCACATTATTGGGGGGAAAGCATTTTGTTCAATACAGGAACCCCCATGAGATGCTTCGTTCTTCCATCGATAAGGGATTGCTCGGCTTTACCTTATTGATTCTCAAGGGAATCGCCCCGGGTTCACTGCCCCACAGGTTGGGGATGGTGATTCCCGCGCGAATAGATGCTTATGCGCATGCCATCCCTTCTCACGGCTGGGATATGAATTTTGTTGCACCGTTTCCTGAGCTTTTGCAGCTTCATTTTGAATCTTGGGTTATTTCTACCATCGCTGGAGCGTTCTACGCAGATTATACATTCAACGTGAACGAGATGTATTACTCACAGCAATACAGACTTGATGTGGAAAAAAACCTGCATGAACTTACAGGATTTGATGTCCATTTTGACGATATAAAACTGAAAAATAAAGAAAAGTCTCCAGTATTTGATCCGCGAATGTTGGAATATGCCATTGACAAATATATCGGTAATCGGGAGAAGATTAAAAAATTCCAGATTGCTCTTGAGGAGATATCAGGCCTCCCCGTCATTCAGCCCGTGCAGACAATAGAACGCCTTGCCGAACAATTTTTGTTGGAATATCAAGGATCTTCCGATAACGCTGTGGGGTACAAGGCGATAGATATAGCGCACGAACTTCTAGAGGATTTGTCGCAGCACTATATTGACGGAGAGAAGGTCCAAGCCGCATTGCGTGAAGATTTGAGGTCGTGTTCCTCTGGTAATGTGGCCCAAAACGCTCTCAGGGCCGAACTGGATGCTGTGTACGCTTCAAAGTCCTGGCGTGTTACGCGCCCCTTGCGTGCGGGAAGGGCATTGGTGCGCAAGCTCTTTCGGTAGATTCAAACGTGTGTGCTTTGTGCTTCCCGATTATCTCTTTGCTCGCGTCCGCTGTGACACCAGACGTCCTCTGCCCGTGAAGGGGGCCTGATGCCGGATTCATCCAGGCGCAGTGAGGGCTTGACCCTTTCTCCCCCTTTCTTTCCCAGAAACTTTTCGTGTGGCAGAACAGGAGGCTCTTATCAAAGAGGGGAAATTGGCCCTCCGCCAATGCATTTCGTCCGTCCGTCGGGCTTGTGATTCTTACAAAAAAGCAATAATCTCCGAAAGGTCTGCAACTGTTTGCGCACCCGGCATGGGGCTATTGTCCTTTGAAAAAAAGAACAGATTGCTGATTCCGCTGGCGGTTCCCGCCTGAATATCTTTTGGAGAGTCTCCCACTAAAATGGACGCGGCAACATCTATTTCGTAGTCATGGGCGGCTTTCAAAATCATGCCAGGGCTAGGTTTTCGGAAGATACTTTCCCGTTTGTACTGACCAATTCCGTGGACTGGATGGAAGGGACAGTGGTAAACCGCGTCTATTCGTGCACCTCGGGTTTGGAATTCGAATTGCATCCATTGCATCAGAGTATGAAAGTCATTTTCTGTGTAGTAACCTCTGCCGATGCCTGCCTGATTAGTCATCACGATGACGAGGTAGCCTTTTTCTTTCGCTGCTCGGGTAAGAGAAAAGATTCCTTCTATAAAAACAACATCCTCTTTTCTATGAACATACCCGTGATCTATGTTGATCACTCCATCACGATCAAGAAATAACGCTTTGTTCATGACTGTTGCGCATAGTGGAGCAGGTACTTTTGTGCCAGCAGATAGTCTTCAGGCACGCCGATATCAATAAATGGGCCGTTGGTGGAGACAAGACGGAATGTTTTTTTTGCGACTTCGTGGGTCAGAAAGTCCTGCTCAAGGGAAAAAGCCTCGGGGAGATCATGCCCGAAAAAAATGTCTGAGGGGAATATGTAACTTCCTGCATTAATAATTCCCGGACCACCCTTCCCCTTTTCCAAAAAACCAGTGATCCTTTGCCCCTCAACCAAAAGACGACCATATCTGGTTGTGTCTTGAGTTTGGACGCCGATAATCATGGGGACTCGGTGCTCCCGCCAATCACTTAAGGCACTGTTTATATTGAAATCAAGAAAGGTGTCGCCATTAAGAACTAATGCCACACTGTCACGGCATTGCTGCATGGCGAAGTGGAGGGCACCACCCGTTCCCAACGGAACTTTTTCCCGTGCATAGTCTATTTTCATGGAGTGAAAATTGTTTCCAAAATGCGATTCAATGATTTCAGATAGGTATCCGACAGACAAAATAGCACGCCTGATGCCTTTACCTAATAAGTGATTAAGGACAATCTCAAGAAAAGGTTTGCCAGCAATGGAGGCCATTGGTTTTGGAATGCCAGAAACAAGGCTTCGAAGGCGATTTCCGTGTCCCCCAGCAAGAATGATGGCTTCAAACATAGAAAATGTCTCTCATGATTTATTAGGTTATTGACAAAGTTTGCGTAAAATAAAATGAAAAACTAAAGTTGGATAAATAAACACTATAATAATTACACTCCTGATATTATAAATAATTTAGTCATGGTTCATGCTCATTCAAAATATGTGTCCGCGTTATTTCTTGATACGTTGAAGAGTATTGCTTCAACTTCTGCACATATAGCATGGTATAATGGAAGGTGTATTTCCTGTATCGCTGGCGTTCTTGTATGCGGAGCACGGATCTCTACGTCACAAAGCGTAGCCATTTTACCGCCATTGCCTCCTGTGAACCCCAATGTCTTGACGTTAAAAGCGCGAGCTACTTGAAAGGCATGCAGAATATTGGAGGAGTTGCCGGATGTGCTCAACCCCCAAAGAACGTCTTCCTGCTTGGCCAGGCCAAATACCTGTTGGGCAAAGATAAATTCTGCTGCAACATCATTAGCAAATGCTGTGGCGAGGGAAACACTTGCGACAAGTGATATCGCAGGAATTGGCCGTTGAAGATTTGCAGCTAATTGAGCGCCTGAATCAGGAAACGCAATTTCAAGTGCATGAATTTGTTCTGGCAAAGGAGGTCTGGGCAACAGGAATCCCTTCATTAATTCGCCAACGATATGCTCTGCGTCAGCTGCGCTTCCTCCATTGCCGCAGATGAGAATTTTTCCTCCAGAGCGGACGCATTTGACCAGCATGGTAACAGCCTGAACCAGCGGCTGTTTTAAATGTGCCACGGAGGGAGAGGTCTCAATCAGCTTTTTTATGAATGGGTATGTGTGCATCGTGCTACAAGAAAAATTATTGTATTTTGCTGACATCTCTTCTGACCTGACCTTGCTATACATCTGCCACAGATAATTCAACGTAAAAAACACGCGGGCTCAAACACTTCTCTCGAAATTTTCTGTGTCCATAAATTTTTTCTGGAGAGTAAACTCTATCCGCACGCTATGTTCAAAATTTGGATACTACGTCCGCTCATGAGGGCGTCACTCACAAAATACACCCCCCATTGCTCGTCGGGACTTGTGAGTCTGCTTGCGAAATTCAAGCATGGCTTGGCCGCGTCATCCGCTTCACCCGTTTACGTGTGCGTAGTGAAAGGCCCTATTCTCGTATATTCGATCTGTCCGCTATGCTTCCACGCCAAGCCTTCCCGGCGTAAGAATTCATGCAGACGAGGTGTGTCGAAACGCCACCCCTCTTCTACTAGTTCCCGTAGGCGAGTACGCAAAAGCAGAAATGTCATTTTGTCGAAATAGACCAGCAACGCGCACACACGTTCAGCTTACTGCAATATATTAATAATATCTCGCCCCACCATCGTATTCTTATGCCCGGAGTACGAACTTTCCAAGGGTGTGCTTTTGGCGGAGAGAAAATTTTTTGACGCAACACTTAATCTATGTCCCTACAAACCTAGAAGGTTGATAATTTTTGATGTTGAGGATGATAAATCATTGGTACAATTACATACGTATTCAACTAAAATTGGTATTTCATATGGACTGCCGATCCCGGTAAAGTCTACAATTTCACCTTTGCGGGCTTTAGCATATAATCCTTTTACATCTCGTCGCTCACATTCTTCAAGAGTAGTATTCACATAGACCAGCAAAAACTTATCACTTGCAAATGTTTTCCTCGCCATAGTGCGATCTTTTTCCAATGGTGAGATACATGCAACAATGGGAATAACATGCGCTGTACTTAATATTTTTGCCACCTCGCAAATGCGGCGTAGATTTTCTTCTCTGTCAGCTAAACTAAAGCCCAAATCCTTGCACAATCCCTTCCGAATAGCATCGCCATCAAGAATATATGCAGTCTGCCCACGATTTTTCAGCTCTTGCCATAGCGAAAAGGCTAAAGTAGATTTCCCCGCGCCAGAAAGGCCTGTTAACCAGACACAGGGGGCTTGTTCTTCATTTTTATTCACTTAACGTCTCCATGGGGAATTTATGCTGCAACATTAATGTCAGGCTAATGAATAATAAAAAGTCCAAAATCCCAGCGAGATGTGGGTGAAAAGATTGCACAACATATTACCACACAAGGAGACTTTGGACATGGACTAACATACAACGATCTCCTCACAGACGCTACCCCAGATTTCCAGACATTTTTTTCAGAAATTGGAACTGCCCCTCCCCCCGAAAAGTATGCCATTGAACAGTTAGATAGTGTAGTCACGAGATTGATGCCCATAAAAAAATACACCTGATGTGGACAGCGGCTAAAAATGAAGTGATATTTTTAGCGTACCGGGTAGCGATGCCGCGCCACCGCTTGAGATGTAGGAATGCATTTTCGATTAAATGACGGGCTTGTACAATTCCTTATCGTAGCAGCGCGGTATGCCTCGGTTCATTTTGGGGGGAATAACTGGCTCCATTCCTTCAAAAGATACTCTGCTTTAACCCCGTCAATCTTGACATATGAGTCTAAGAATAAAAGGCATAAGATGAACCTACGAAAGCACCCCCAGGTAGCTAAAATTGTTATTCATCCAAGTTTAAAAATATATTATTCTTTCAAGAACACCAGAGTAACATTTCAAACCAACCTGAAAGTCCTGTCCAGCACTTAGCTGTCCGGGGCTTTTCGTTTTGCTATCGAAGGAGGACGCTCATATGAACCATTATCAATCAGAAAACATCACAGATCTGGCGAAAGCACTACTCAACGTGCAGCGAACCGTGCAGCCTGTTGCAAGAGACGCTGAAAATCCCTTTGCCAAAAGCTGGTACGCTAGCCTCAACAGCGTAATGGACACCTGCCGCGATGCGCTTAACGAAAACGGCATATGGCTGCTCAAACTGGTTCACCGCCAGGCAGGCACACGGGATTGGGTAGATACCGGCACCTATCGTTTCCGCATGTCAGTGGCAGCAGGTCGAACAACCTTAGACAAGGATGCTCTGCGGGAGGAGCTGACCGAGATTTTTAACTCTGAGCACATGGACGGCATTGACGTGGACATCTTGCTGGCTCGCTGCGAACGCATTGGATCACCGTTCGAAAAATTGAGCATTTCCCCCGTAAATTGAAGGACGGGCGGCCAATGGTTCAACTCCAGCAGGGAAAGGAACATTATCATAACTTACTAGTCTGACTCCCGATATTTTCAAATAACTTATAACAGACGCAGACCGTTGACCGACAGCAGGCTTACCCGTAATCTGTGAGAACGGAGGCATTATGTCGCTCACACTCGAAGAACTGGTCGAAACAGCCATAGAAAATCAACGTATAATCCTTGAGCTAGAGCTAAAAAAGGGAGTTCCGCTGAACTACCTGGACGAAAACGGGCAGTATACCCTTCGTTATCCAGACGGACATACTGAAATAAGGTCCATCGCTGAAGCCCAACAGGTCGGGTAATGCCTAAGATTTTGTGCATCTGTGGCCCAAATGGGGCAGGCAAGAGTACATTCTCAAGGACAATTGCTATGCGGGAAAACCTGCTGGTTATTGACCCTGACAAGCTTGCTGCAGAAGGGTTGTCCCCGATTGCCGCTGGTAAGGCTGCTGCTCGTATGGCTCGCCTTTTTCTGGAGGAGGGAGTTTCATTTGCGCGGGAGTCTACCCTTACTGCCAAGTTTGACTTCACTCTGATGGAAGAGGCAAAACAGCGGGGTTATGAAGTTGAGCTTGTATACATACGCCTTGTGTCAGAGGGACTTGCGCTGAAAAGAGTTGCAGCCCGTGCAGCCCGTGGAGGGCATAGCGTACCAGCCCAAGATGTTGTCCGCCGTTTCAAACGCAGCCTTGAGAATTTGCCCAAGGCTATGGCTTTGGCGGACAAAGTGACGATTCTGGACAATTCCTTCTGTAATTACAAAAAGATATCCTAGAAAGACTGATACCATATTTCGAAGAGCCCGGTTCCCTTAAAAGGAGCCGGGCTTTTTCTGCATTTAAGGAGCAGCAATTATGAACACAAGTTTGATCGATGGACTTAGTAACCTAAAACCCACCGACCTTGATGCAGGGCAGGTGTTCAGTGGCAAGCCCTCTGGCACCACGGTCAGGGGCTACGCAGTTCCTTCGGCCTACACCCCGGCCATTGACCACAACTATATTTTCCATGAGTCCAGCCGCGATGTTGTGGTCTGGTTTCTCAACCCACAGGAACCGTTGTACGTCTTCGGCCCCACAGGCTGCGGTAAAACGACATGCATCAAGCAGCTGGCAGCCAGGCTTAACTATCCCGTCTTTGAGGTCACCGGGCACGGGAGGCTGGAATTTGCCGATCTGGTTGGTCACCTGGCCGTCAAGGACAACAACATGACCTTTGAATACGGCCCGCTTGCGCTTGCAATGCGTTACG
>Ga0074193_1001376_pt1 | contig 30050 bp, 21 predicted proteins | sample EPASupsiteHSE605_FD_64523 | JGI IMG/M metagenome (GOLD analysis project Ga0074193, IMG submission 64523) | Bioremediated contaminated groundwater from EPA Superfund site, New Mexico - Sample HSE6-05 | ecosystem: Environmental > Aquatic > Deep subsurface > Groundwater > Contaminated ... | reverse complement strand
GTTTGTGCCCGAAAACGGCGACTACTGCGGCGATTGGTGTTTTATCCCCATTGGATTGCACGAAGATTTTCTGCAACAAGCTGATGCAAAATATTTCCTCTTGCAACAATACGATGTTGCAGCATTCTTTCAGCCCCGTAAAACTTTTTCGCATAAAGGCTCTTATGGTCATGTCTTAATCATGGCCGGAAGCAAAGGAAAAACCGGCGCTGCCGTGCTGGCGGCCAAAGCCTGTTTGCGCTCTGGCTGCGGATTAACAACGGTACATTGTCCTTCGGATTCTCTGAATATCGTTCAGATTTCTGCCCCCGAAGCCATGGTGTCGGTTGATGAAAATGCCAATAATATTTCTGTACTGCCCGTTCTGATGCCATACTCAGCTGTGGCTTTCGGCCCCGGGTGCGGTCTGCATAAATCTACAGCCGCATCACTGAAACTTTTAATTCAGGAAACAAAAGTACCCTTGGTCATCGATGCCGATGGACTGAACATTCTGGCGGACAACAAAACATGGCTGTCATTTCTTCCGGCAAACACAGTATTAACGCCACATCCCGGTGAATTCAAGCGATTGTTTGGTGAAAGTAAAAACGATTTTGATCGTTTGGAAAAAGGTGTTGAAGCTGCCATGAAATTTCGCTGCATTATTGTACTCAAAGGTGCATATACAGCCATTATCAGTCCGAACGGTCAGGTCTTTTTCAATTCATCGGGTAATCCCGGTATGGCAAAAGGCGGATCAGGCGATGCCTTGACAGGTTTGATTGCCGGATTGCTGGCACGGGGAATTCCTGCGCTGAAAGCCGCAATAGCAGGCGTTTTTCTGCACGGTCTGGCAGGCGATTTCGCCGCAAAATACAAAACACAGGAAGCCATGCGTGCCGGTGATATCATCGAGCTGTTGCCACAAGCCTGGGATACAATTCAGTAGCAAAAAATAAGAAATGGTTAAAATTTCGTTTTCGGTAGCAGTTTCTGTTAAACCGTTGTACCTTTGCATTCCAATAATAAAACAAAAGCTATGAAAAAACTTTTTTTAATTGCAGGTCTTGCTTTTGCTTTTGCATCGTGTGGCAACAAAAGCGATGAAAAAGCCATGACACCCGAAGAGGAAACAAAGTTTGCTACTGAAGAAGTGCAAGCCATCGACTCGTCGGTAAACGAAGTTGTTACCAGCGTTGATGAAAAAGAAGCCAAAGTGGACGAATTACTTAAAGGAATTTAAAAGGAGGTAACTATGAAAAAATTATTTGCATTGATGATGGCTATCGCCTTTTCAACAGTTTCACTGTCAGTAATGGCGCAGGGTAATGGAAAAGGTAGTGGAAAAGATAAAGACAAGGGACAGGGACAAGGAAAACCGAAGACCGAACAGGTTGGTCAGGGTAATCAGAATCAAACCCACGGCAACAAACCCGAAACCGTTGGACAGAAAGAAAAACCTCAGAATGTTGAGCCTAAAGAAAACGGAAAACCCGAAGGAAAAGACAAACCTGAAGGTGTAAAAGAAAATCCGGGACAAGGAAATGGTCACGCATATGGCCGTAACAAAGGCGACATGAGCGGACGTGAATTCGGTCAGATGCGCTCCGAAGAAGCTAAAAACAAGGTGAAAACCAAACTCGATGAATCGGAAAAAGTGATCAATCAGCAGCAGAGCCGTGTTGACGCTATGCGCAAGGATGTTGAAACTGCCCGCAAAAACAACGAGGACAAATACAAAGCGGGAAAAATTTCCAAAAAAGAATACGAAGACAACAACGCCCGTATTGACGAAGCTGAACAAATTACCAATGAAGCCGATCAACAGGTTAAACAGGAACAAAATCGCATCAACACTGCGAAAGAAGAACTGAACAAACCCACCGAGAACACTTCATCACCAAAACGCAATTAATTTTTGCGAATTGCATATTCCAAAACCCTGGCTGCGGCCGGGGTTTTTTGTTTCCGCCCACGCTATGCGTAGCAAGACATCGCTATGCGAAGCATGTGCTTCGCATAGCGTAGAATTTAGTATTTTAGCTTCGCAAAAACAAAAGCATATTCATGAAATCCGCATTGCTGCTTCCTTTCTTATTGCTGTTTCTCGCTTCAATGTTGCCATTGAATGACGGCGCTTTTGCACAATCATCCACCGATTCACTCCAAATCAAAGTTCATTTTCTGTACGGATCAAAGCCCAAAAAAGGAACCAATGATTCTGAACGTAAGGAATTTGGAGGATTGCACGGAGGACATGTTACCATTGAAGTGGAAACCACCAATTTCGGATTCGGCCCCAACAAGGGTTTTCACGTGTTCGGCAAAAAAAACAACCGCCACAGCAAGTGGTACGCTTATCCGCTTGAATACTGGGCTGCAGACACCCTCAATGCCGGAGAAAAATACACCACGTTCACCATTCCTGTAAGCCGGCAACAATACGACAGTCTGAAAAAGCTGATGGTTGAATATGCACTGGCAACACCTTACGATTATGCTTTTATCGGAATGCGCTGTGCATCGGCCACATGGGATATTCTGGCACAGGCAGGCATATTGCAAACCCATTCAAAGTCATGGATGATTCTACGCTGCTTCTACCCGAAGTTATTCAGAAACAAGCTCTTTAAACAGCAGAAAGAAATGCGCACCGACATTCATCGTCAACCCGGCCGTGATAGCCGCAAATGGGAGATAGATAAGCGGAAGTTCCGGTAATACATCGCTATGCGAAGCATATGCTGCGCATAGCGTAGAAAAAACTTCGCATAGCGTAGCGAATAGTAACTGCCTTTTCGCAACAAAACCCGGCTGCTCGTGGAAATTGTGACCATCGGACCGCAGGTTGATGATAAAAAAACTATTTTTGTATCGTTCCTGTACGAACAGGTTTATTATTTATTTCCACAAAGACAACTATGAACTACGGACATTTTTCCGACGACGGCAAAGAATACATCATCACACGGATGGATACCCCCAGCCCGTGGATCAATTACCTGAACAACGGTCGCTATTTCACCAGCATTTCGAACAACGGCGGCGGCATGAGTTATTTCAAGAGTCCACTCCATGGCCGGGTAACCCGATACCGCATCAACGAAGTGCCGCATGACCGGCCCGGGAAGTATATCTACATCCGCGACAACGACAGCGGCGAAATCTGGAGCCTCACCTGGCAGCCCGTCGGCAAACACCTCGAATGCTACAAACTGGCACACGGATTCGGCTACACCCGCTCCGATGCCAACGTCAATGACATTGAATCTTCAGTGTTGTTCTTTGTTCCGCAGGACGATGATCAGGAAATCTGGAAAGCCGTTCTGAAAAATACTTCAGACAAACCACGGAATCTTTCCGTGATCGGTTACTGCGAACTGGCTCTGGGACATGCTTTGGTAGATCTGATCAATCAATGCGACGATCAGCATTTCAACCGATCGTACTTTGACAAAGAACTCAATTCCATTTTTTCCACCAAAACCTATTGGGTTACACAATCAAAAGGCACACAGCAGCAGGAAAACAAAGAATGGGATCAGTATACTTTTTTCACGGTGAATCATCCGGCGGCCAGCTACGAGACAGTGCGCGAGCGCTTTATCGGATTGTACCGCAACGAAAATAATCCGGTCTCGCTGGAACAGGAAAATTTGTCGTGCCGCGACACCGATTTCGGCAATGTCATCAATGCACTGAAAGTCGACATCGCGCTTCAGCCGGGCGAATCGACCGATGTTGTTTTTACGCTGGGCGTGATTGAAAAAACAAAATTCGATGTTCTGAAAAAAGAGCGTTCAGAAAAATACCATACTGTTCCGGCTGTGAACGCGGCTTTCGAAAAAATGAATGCTGCCTGGGATCAGTATTTTGCGCACACATCGGCTGAAACACCGGATACAAATCTGAATATTTTTCTGAAATATTGGATGCCCTATCAGGCCATCACTGCCTTTAACGTAGGTCGTGTGGCCAGTTTCTATTACTGGGGCATCGGACGTGGCTTTGGATTCCGCGATACCGCGCAGGATACCATAGCAGTGACCATTTCAAATACTGAAAAAGCAAAGGAAAGAATTCTTCTCCTCTCGCGCCAGATGCGCACCGACGGAAAAGTATATCATCATTTTCATGGCGATGGTGATGGAGAATTCACACAACATTGCGATGATCCGCTCTGGTACATGCTTGCCGTGACCGAATACATTAAAGAAAGCGGTGATCTTGACATTTTAAAAAACATACAGCCCTTTATTGAAGCCGGAAAAGAAGGAACTGTACTGGATCATATGTTCGCTGTTGTACATTACGCAAAAAATAATCTTGGCGCTCATGGCTTACCCATTTTCGGTCGCGGAGACTGGAACGACACTCTCGATTATATTGGCGGAGACGAAGGCGGAGAGAGCGTTTGGGGTGGCATGTTCTACGCAGCCATGTTGAAATTATTCATGGACTTACTCGCGCATCTCGGCATGACCAAAGAACGCGAAGAGGTTTCTTTCATCCGTAAAAAAATGGTGGCTTCTATCGAAGATAATTGCTGGGACGGCGAATGGTACATCCGTGCCTTTGGCGGAAAAGGAAACAAAGTGGGTTCAAAAGAAAACACCTACGGAAAAATATTTCTCAATACGCAGATATGGCCTGTGCTGGCCGGTTTCAAAAATAAAAACCGGTTATTCATTGCCATGGACAGCGTGAAAAAATATCTCGATTCGCCCGAAGGGCCGAAAAAATGCACACCAGCCTGGAAAGAAATTGATCCCAATATTGGGCTTGTTACACGTTGCGTGTGGGGTAAAAAAGAAAACGGCGCCGTGTTTTGTCATCCGACCTCGTGGGTCATACAGGCCGAAACCATTTTACAGCGCGGAAATCAGGCATATGAGTATTTAAAGAAAATGTTGCCCGACCGCATCGACAGCGATGTATTTGTAGCTGAACCATACGTTTTCTCACAGTACATCACCAGCAACGAACACGCTGAACCCGGCCGTGCAAGCCATTCGTGGCAAACAGGTTCCGCAGCATGGATGTTTCGTGTGAGCTTCGATTATGTGCTTGGAATTCGTCCAACCTATGACGGATTATTGATTGATCCTGTCATTCCATCGCACTGGGACACCTTTACAGCCAGCAGAAAATTTCGCGGAGCACAGTATAATATTACCGTTGAAAATCCGTCACATGTTGAATGTGGTGTAAAAGAAGTGTACGTCAATGGAAAACGGATTGATGGAAATGTGCTGCCCATCAGCGATAGCGAAGTATGCAATGTAAAAGTAATCATGGGATAATATGAAAAGATATATTCACAACCCGATTCTCACACGAAACGAAATTCCGGATATTCAGCCGCAACTGATTGATGCGACCTCGGTTTTTAATCCCGGCGCGATTATGTTCGAAGGCAAATATCTGCTTATGCTACGTGTGCAAAGCCGGTCGAGAGAGACTTTCATGGTGATGGCCGAAAGCATTGATGGTATTCATTTCCAGACTGAACATCGGATTGTTCATTTTAAAGGTATCGAAAATGTGAAGGAAAAAATCTATCACATCTACGATGCCCGCATTTCGAACATTGATGGAAAATATTACATCATGTTTGCCATGGATATGGATAATGGCTGCCAACTTGGGCTTGGGACCACCAAAGATTTTAAGGAATTTGATTTTCTCGGCATCGTTTCGGACGACGACATCCGCAATGGCGTTTTATTTCCGGAAAAAATCAACGGTAAATTCATGCGCATGGATCGGCCCAACAAAGCGCGACACAGCAACGGAACAACCTCCGGCAGCGTTATCTGGTTATCAGAATCCGACGATCTGCTGCACTGGAAACCCGTTGCACCGTTGATTGAAGGCCGTTTTCACTATTGGGACGAATTTATCGGATCGGGACCACCGCCTGTAAAAACACGCCAGGGATGGCTTCACATCTATCACGGCGTAGCCGGACATTTCGGAAGCTCGAATATCTATCAGGCCGGTGTGATGCTGCTCGATCTGAACAATCCTGCAAAAGTGCTGTCGCGCAGCTGGTGCAACATTCTTGAACCGCGCGAAATGTATGAACTCGCAGGCCAGGTGCCGAATGTGGTTTTCCCCAGCGGCATGATTGTAAAGGAATACGATGCCGACGGATTTGCAAAACCCGGCAGCGAAGTTTATGTATATTACGGTGCCGCCGATACCTGTGTCGGACTGGCCGTTTCAACCATTCAGGAATTGATTTCCCTCACCCAACAATAGTACAGAATGAATTTATCAACCATCGACTGGTCCATTGTTATCATCTTTCTTGCGTTGATGATTGCCATGGTTTTGTTCAGTAAAAACCTGGTAAAAAGCGTTTCCGATTTTCTTGCCACAGGGCGTACCGGCGGACGTTATATTATTTCGATGTTTCACGGAACCGCCGCTTTGGGCGCCATTACTGTGATTGGCGCGCTCGAACAAAACTACAGCGCCGGATTCAATTCGCGTTGGTGGGAAATGCCGACCGCTGTAATCCTTGTCGCAATCAGCGTTACAGGCTGGGTGGTGTATCGCTTCCGTCGGACAAAAGCTTTAACCATGGCGCAGTTTTTCGAAATGCGCTACAGCAGATCGTTTCGTATATTTTCGGGATTTCTGGCCTTTCTGTCGGGCGTTTTCAATATGATTATTTTCCCATCGGTAAGTGCCCGCTTTTTCATTTATTTCTGCGGCATTCCCGAGATCGGCGAAGTGTTCGGAATATCACTCACTTTTGTTGCAGTCACAGGCGCTATGGTGCTCATCCCGCTCTATTTCATCTTTACAGGAGGTCATATCGCCGTGATGTTCACCGATTTTATTCAGGGCGTCTTTGTCAATATTGTTTTTGTGGTTGTTGTAATCCTGCTGCTGGTGCAGGTTGACTGGACCCACATTTCGGATGCAGTGAATGCAGCGCCTGCCGGACAATCGCTCATCAATCCTTTCGACGCCGATAAGGTGCAGGATTTCGATCCATGGTATTTCTTTATAGGTATGTTCGGATTGATTTATACAAAGCTTTCATGGCAGGGAAACTCCTCGTTCAATATTGCTGCAAAAAGCGCTCACGAAGCGCGGATGGCCGATGTACTCACCAACTGGCGCCTCGTTCCGCAATGGGGATTGTTTCTTGTTTTTGTGCCGGTTGTTGCTTACACCATTTTTCATCATGGCGATTTCAGCAGCATTGCAAACTCGATCAATGCTACACTTTCGGGTGCCGGTACCGATGCTGAACAAAGTCAGCTACGTGTTCCCATGGCGTTGAATTATTTATTGCCTATAGGTCTGAAAGGCGCATTTGTAGCCATTATGCTGGCAGCTGCCGTAACCTGTCACAACACCTATATGCATTCGTGGGGCAGCATTTTTATTCAGGATTGCATCATGCCGCTGCGCAAAAAACCTTTTGAACCCAAACAGCATCTCAAATATCTGAAACTCTCCATTCTCGGTGTCGGCATCATCATTTTCTTTCTGAGTATTTTGTTTCAGCAACCCGATAAAGTCTTTTTATTTTTAAATGTGTCGGGTGCCATTTTCGTGGGCGGTTCGGGCGCTGTGATCATCGGTGGATTGTATTGGAAACGCGGAACCACAGCGGCCGCATGGGCAGCTATGATCACCGGAGCATTAACTGCATCAGGCAATATTATTCTGAAATCCATCTTTGACGAGGCATATCCGATCAACGGCCAGTGGGGCTGGTTTATGGCCATGATAGCGGCTTCGGTGGTGTACATTGTGGTGTCATTACTTACGCCAAGACCCATAGTGAATATGGATAAGCTGCTGCACCGCGGCGAATTCTCCGATCATGCAAAAGAAAAATCCGGTGGCGAAACTCCTTCGAAAGGCTGGAAAGTACTGGCCTGGACTAAGGAATTCACCCGTGGCGATAAAATTATCTATGCGGTCACTATCGGCTGGACCGTGCTCTGGGTGCTGGTTTTCATTGCCGGCACCATGTACAATTTTGCTGTACAGCCCATTGAAAACAGCACGTGGATGCAGTTCTGGAAAATCTACACGTACATCTTCCTGGGTATTTCAATCATCGTAACCATCTGGTTTACCATTGGCGGTGTGAAAAATCTGAGAGAAATGATTTCGGCTTTGCGGCATAATCTGCGTGATCACAGCGATGACGGGTTTGTAAAAAAAGAGGAATGATGAATTGTTGTCAGACTGATTCCCCGCAGCAAAAGCTCCGTAAAAGTCTGTTCTACTGTCTATCCTTCGACTCCGCTCAGGATGACAGATGCTGGGATCGGGATGACAGCAGTAAAGATCAGAATGACAGATGCAGGGATCGCGATGACAGCAGTGGACGGAAAAACAAAAAATAAAAAGACTTAACTGAAGTTCAGTAACATGAAAATAAATTTCAACATATTTTTTCTTCTCACCGCAGGAATACTCATGTCCTGCAAACCACAAACCAAAGACATGGAATCGTTGCACGATGATATTAGTCCTCTGTTGCAGGACCCGAAAAGTTATGTGTGTTACCGCACAAGCGGCGCGTTGAATATAGACGGAATGCCCGATGACGCAGCATGGGCCAAAGCTGAATGGACCGATTTGTTTGTTGATATCGAAGGTGATCTGAAACCAAAACCCGCTCAGAACACGCGCGTAAAAATGCTTTGGGATGAAAATTATCTCTACATCCTGGCTGAACTTGAAGAAGAAAACATCTGGGCTTATCTGGAAAAACACGATGAAGTTGTATACTACGACAACGATTTCGAAATTTTTATTGATCCCGACAACGATGCAAAAAATTATTTCGAATACGAAGTGAACGCCAAAGGAACGGTCTTCGATCTGTTTCTCCCCTACCCGTATCGCCACTCTTCCTTCGCGCTCCATAACTGGGATTTCAAAGGAATCAAACAAGCTGTAAAAATAAACGGAACGCTGAATGACGGATCAGATAAGGATTCCAGGTGGACAGTAGAGCTCGCCATTCCCTTCACCGATTTGTCTTTTGGCCTCGACAGCGGGAAACCGAACATTGACAAGCCCTGGCGTATCAATTTTTCGCGCGTTGAATGGGATACCAAATGGGAAAACGGAAAATATACAAAACGTACCGGTGCCGATGGGAAGCCGCTTCCGGAGCACAATTGGGTGTGGTCGCCCGTGGGGGCCATCAGCATGCACATGCCCGAACGCTACGGATACCTGAAGTTTTCTGATAAAACAGCCGGCACCGAAAAAGAGACTTTTACTATTTCCGAAAACGAACAAATGAAAAAAGTGCTCTGGGCCGTGTTTTACCGCGAAGCAAAGTATTTTGAAAAATATAAAAAGTACACCGGCATTGCAGGCGATCTGGGATCTGATCTCAAATCCATGTACGATGACAAGAAGTACAAACTCAGCATTTCAGCCACCACACACACCTTTGAAGCATCGCTCATCAGCAGCGATAAAAAAGTAAACATGTATATTACGCAGGATGGGACGGTGGTAGAAAATCATTGATTGACTTGTTTGTTTTTACAACATTTTCTTTCGGGCACCTGTTCCGTCTCCGCCCTTTATACCAATTTGAAATATATGATAGTTCAACGGAATTTCATGTATTTCATAAATTGGTAAATGCCGACAGAAAGCAATGAAATAATTTTTCGGCGGCAATACTCCGCGCGCGCGCGTCGCGTGTGCCTGCGGCGGCCGGCGGTCAAGACTGTTCGCCGCTGTCTCCTTCGATACGTTTGAAGCTTGCTGCTTTTCATGGCCGTTACTTCAAACACTCAGGATGACAGCGAGACGCAGCACCGCGCGGGGCCTGTGGTTGGCGCTTCGCGGTGTTTTCGCTCGGAGTGAGGGTTTCACGGGCATTTGAGTTTTGGTGGAATGCAGTGGCCGCGGCCGCATGTCCCGCTCGGGCAATCGCTACGTTATATAGGCCGCAACCCGCGCGTGATACCTATGCCAGCAAGCCACCGACTGCCAACCGAAACCGGAATAAATATGATCAAGTTTTGTTGAGAGTGAATTTTCTTATAATCGCTATGACCATTTTGCTTTCTCAATCAAATGAACAGAAATCTGTGCATTTGATAACCTAATATGTTCAAAAGCCGGCGCTGTGGCCGGCTTTGCTTAATAGTATTGAATTTCTGCGTTTTGCCAATATTGGGAAGTTTCAAAGATTTATCATGGATGTTGCAGTGAAGAGTGAAGTGCCAGTAGATTAGGCTACTCGTTATGCTTTTTATAATAAATGTCGGTTAATTTTTCTCTTTCGTTTGAATCAATCCAATAAAATGGAATTGAATTGGAGTCAAATTTATTGAATATCGGATGATAACATTTGTCATTGTCGTGCATTAATCCAATTACTTTTAATTCTACAAAACTTCCAATTAATGCATCACCATAACTTAAGCAATTAGCAACAATATATACAAATGAATCAGGATATGCAACATTTGGATTAATTATTCGGAGTTTTATCGTTCCACTACTAATAAAAATTCCACAAGATGAACTAGATGAAGCATCTACAATTTGACCATAAACTGTCATTTCAAAAGGTAATGTGTCTGTATTTGAAAAGTAAATTACATTAACTGTGTCAGCCCCAAAAAACTTAATAGAATCCTGTGCCAATGCGCTGTTAGTAAATACTAAAACAGGAAATAGGATATAAAAATAGAAAAGAATTCTGGTTTTCATGGCAATTTACTGTTTTAATCCTTCCTCTGACAAAACTATTCTAATGGGTTTATTAATACTACCATCTAATTCAACCCAGAGGGAATAATCATTTCCACTAGTTGAACCAAAGTCAAACAATCCCCAGAACTGTGAACTAGATCCGTCTTTATTTATGACGGTTCTTCCTTGAACATCTTCACGTGCCATACTGCTGGATCGACCAATAATATCTTCATACTTTTCACGCAAAATTTTAGTTTCCTTAATTATTCCTTGCTTATGCGCCGCGTCAAAATCTTCATTACTAATTCTCTCTTCCAGAAAATGGCCAATAAAAGCTTCTTGGAATTTTTTTAAATCTCCATCTAATAAAGAAAAATCGGCCATGTCAACTTCATTTCCACCACCTTCACGAACATCAGCATCAAAAAGCACCTCATCAGATTTATAAACGACATTAGCTAAAATGTCTTTATCTGTTTCAATAGAATTTACTAGTGTTTGCTCAAACTCTGTTAAATCAGAAACAGAAACTCCGGCATTAAGCATATATTTGACATTTCCTGTTTTTTCATCTCGATCAACTGTCATGTTTTTCAAATGGCTAGATGTCATGGCCATAAACTCACACGCAGCTTCTCCCACAATAAATAGTTTCCTTCCATCCGGATCCACCAACATCACCGGATCATTCGCACAATACGCATACGGAGAAAGATTCGGATATTTATCAGATAGCGGATCCACACTCAACCACACAGATAAATCACTATCATAATATCTCGCACCGAAATATGAGTATTGTGTTTCATCATCCTTTTCTTTTGCGGAGAAAGTGTATCGGCTGTCGTATGGGTTTGTAGCTGGAGTCTGGTCTACAAAGGTTTCGCCGAATGGCAAATATTGAAGGTGCTGTACGGCATAGCCGGTGGCATCGGTGATGAAACTACTACTTCCTAAATGATCAGGGTGGTAGAAAAACTGATTAGTCTCTGCTTCGTCTTCGAGATTCTGCGCGGGTTTCAGTTCGTTTTTCATATTTACATAATCAACCGGATATTGCGAACACTCAACTCCACGCTGCACCATTACTCATAAATCGGCAGCTGTTTCATCAGCATCTCCATTCAGAAATGCAACAGGTGTTGTTGTCGGGTCAATAGTTGCAAGCCCGAATCCACCGCCTGTTTTTGTGCAGATACGCTCTCCTTCGATAAAATAGTTGATGTGCATCCGGTTAGTCATTTGCCACTACGTCCTTAAGTTCATTATTCAATTGCTCTTCCGAAGGCAGGTTTATCCGAATATCATCGGGCAGCTCGGTATAACGGTATTCACACACTCCAATAGGACTTTTTATGTCTTTCAATGAAAACTCCACTTCGTAATTGTCTTTGTTTTTACAAAGCAAAATGCCAATTGTCGGGTTATCATTATTCTCTTTCACCAACTCGTTGATGGCTGTAATATAAAAGCCCAGCTTGCCAACAAATTCGGGCTCAAATTCACGCAATTTAAGCTCGATAATGACATAGCATTTAAGTTTTGTATGATAGAACAATAAATCGGTGCGATACTCTTTCCTGCCGACTTTTAAAAGAAACTGCCGGCCCATGTAGGCAAAGCCTTTACCAAGTTCAAGCAGAAACTGCGAAATATGTTGAATCAGTTTTTGTTCGAGTTCCAGTTCCTTCGCCTTTTCCGAAAGTTCAATAAATTCCAGATTGTATGGATCTTTCAACAAATCGTGCGCAAGATCACTCTGAACCATCGGAAGCGTGTGGGTGAAATTTGTTATTGCTTTGCCCTGGCGGCTATACAGGTTGCTGTCAATCTGATACTCAAGTACCGCGCGGCTCCAGTTGTTTTCAATGGTTTTGTTTAAATAGAACAGCACCTGTTCCGGATCTTTCAGCTTTTCAATAATCATCACATTGTGTTTCCATGGAATGGAACAGCAAAGTGTTAAAAACGGATGAGACTCAATTTGTCCACCAGGTTGGGGGATTTTTGAATGTTCTGCCGGCAAAGACATTTGTCCACCAGCCTGAGGGATTATTCCGGGCATGTTCTGATAGAACGTGTAAAATTTCTTTATTGCAAATAAATTGGTCCTGGAAAAGCCATTCATTCCCGGAAACTCTTTCTTCAGGTCGACACTTAGTCGCTCAATAAATCCGCTGCCCCAAGCCGAGTTTTTCTGTTTTTCGACAATCTGACAACCCATTTCCCAGTATAATAAAATCAACTCAGCATTGACGCTTAAGGAAGCTTTTATCTGACTATGCCTGATTTGCTCCTTGAGCGACTTTAACCACTCACTGTATTCGTTGCTCAGAAATTTGGCGTTCATTTCAGCAGATTATTCACTCCGGATTTTTTGCTAATTTATAAAAAACATTACAAACAAGTACAACGAAAATATTTTTTCGGATTTCAACTTATAAAGAAGTTAATTTCGCTGGGTTTTCGCGCAGCATGCGGTTTTTACGAGCATGGTTGTTTTAGCTGGGTGAAGTGGCGCCGGCGTTGGTGCTGCCTTGTAGGTCAAGGGTGGGACGCTGCGGGACGCGCTGGCTGGGGATGCTCGCTTCTACCTCTCTGTCATTAGCTACTGTCACTCTGAGCGGTTCCGATGGCTATCGGAACGAAGAGTCGACAGTAGTAGCGACCCCTGCGGCCGCAGCTCGCGCTCAAGTCTGTTCGCCGCTGTCTCCTTCGATACGTTTGAAGCTTGCTGCTTTTCATGGCCGTTACTTCAAACACTCAGGATGACAGCGAGACGCAGCACCGCGCGGGGCCAGCGGCTGGCGCTTCGCGGTGTTTTCGCTCGGGGTGAGGGTTTCACGGGCATTTGAGTTTTGGTGGAATGCAGTGACCACGGCCGCATTAGTATAATTATACGTTATTGCGGCCGCATATCCCCCACGCGCAACCGCACCGTTTCAAAGGCTGCAACCCGCGCGTGATACGTATGCACGTAAAAGCCGCTCCATAAGCGGCTTTTTGTAATATTTGGGGCATAGATTTGTTGGGCATGGTGCAAGGGAAACTGCAAGATGGTGTAGTGATGCATTTTAGCATATTGACGAAATTGCAAATTCAAATTTCAATGCTTAATATACTGTAATCCCTTTAAATTATTTGTTGAGAATGGTGTTAAAGAATAATCTTCAATAAAAAGAAGATTACCATTAATTACAATGGATCTCATTAATGCCGGAGAAAAAATGACACTATCTTTATTACCACGTTTTTCAATCATATCATACATGGGCAATAAATAAAATTTATACTTTCCTCCAACTTTAATATTTTTTTTCTCGCTTAACAAACCATTGCCTTTGTTTGAAAGCAAATTATACGAAATCTTTAATGAGTCAGCTGGACTAATATTAATTAAATAATAGTAAGATAGTGAGGTACTATCAATTTTGTTTACAATATATGTATTATTTTCTTGGGTTTTACAAGATTGAAACAACACAATATGATAAAATAATACAACAGTTATTATACTATTCATCAATTTCATATACTTTCCTTTCAAATTTTATTTCAACGCTTCCATCTTCTTTTGTCCCTATCCCCATTTTCAGACAATGCTAAAGTAGACTATTTTCTTTAATTATTGAGTCTTCAAGCTTTTTTTTCGGGGCTCGGCCCGGGGATTTGTTTGGAATGGTGCAGTGGTGGCGGCTATAATTGTATTTTTATATATTATTGCTGCCGCACACAAGCCGCGTGCAACCGCACCGTTTCAAAGGCTGCAACCCGCGCGTGATACGTATGAGTATGTAAAAGCCGCTCCACAAGCGGTTTTTTGCAATATTGGAATTTGTTTCAGGGATTTGTTTTGGAGGGTGCAGTTGTAGACGTGAAAACAAAAAGTTTATTTTTCAAACCACCGCGTATAACGCGACAGACCGCCTTTTGCATAAAGTGACCACGCCGCATAGCCATATGTGTTATCGAGCAGATCAATTTCAGCTTTTGACACTGCGATATTCCTTTCCGTATTACTTTCAATATTTTTCATCACGGCCTTCATTTCATGCGGATAGTTCATAATATGTATTTCATGGGTACTTATCAGCGAATCACCATCCCAGATGTATTCCGAAAGCCAGAATTCGGAATTAACACAACACGCAGAAAATCCATGCAATTTCTTTATGGGTGTAAGCAGAACCGGATTTCCGACACTTTCAAAATCCGGAATATACTTAAATGAATCGCCCTTTGAAAGCCACAAATGAAAGTATCGGATGGCAGCTCCGTTGGTTATGAGGTTATTAATAGCAATATCATTCTTTCCGTCGAAATTGTAATCTGCAATATATGGTTTCACTTCATACGCCCGGCAGAACTCAATGTTATTTTGGCTGAATACTACTTCCCAAGCCCCTTTCGATTGCTTATATACCGTCATGTTTTTATCTGTGAAACTGTATACAATAGCATGTTGCTCATTGGAATTGAGGAAATTGCCAATTCTGATATACGCAAATGAGGTATCAAGCACAAAATCATGCGACTTTGCATACGCCATAAGGATTCCTGCAATAAAATCGTGTTGAGAATTTTCTCCTGGATTTCTTTCTGAATCGTTCTGGTGAATAGTGTCTGATGTAGCATGCGAATCCTCAGTTGTCTCAGCATTTCTGCATCCAATCATGGCAACTATAAAAAGTGCAATCACAACAGAAATGATTCCGGATTTGATGAAGTCTCTGATCATGAAATTTTATTTTTAAAAATGAATCAACACGTTACCACCTCATAATACACCAATTTCCACTCTCCACCAGTTTTTTTAAATTCCACAACTTTGTAGGTGCCGACTTCTTTTCGTACAAGCTCAAAGCGGCATGTCGTGCCGGAAAAGCCGGTTATCAGACTATCCAGTTCCGGATCAAATGAGCGGATGTCGTCCTTCATCATGGACCAGCCTTCGGTTTGCCAGTCAATCACTTCTTCGCATTCAAACACACCACCGGCCAGCGGAAACTGCGTGTGCTGCATCTGATAAACCGAATCGGTGAGAAACTTCCTGTAAAATTTCTCAAACTCAGCATTTGTTTTTGTATTCATCAATCCGGATTCCGAAAAATCGGCACCTGCTGCTTCCGGCTCTGCACGCTTGTTTCCACATGATGCTAAACATGCAGTTACAACAAGTGCTGTCAAAAAATATTTGTTCACACTGCTCAAATTTAATTTTTCGAAAATGTATTGTCGTCACTTTTTTTCTTCGGCTGTTTTTTGTCTTTATCAAAAACCGGCAGATAACACATTGTATGTATAGGAACAGGTCCTGATTTCTTATTCGGCTGTTTCTTCAACTTCCGCATAGAGACCCGCATCCGGATGTCGCGCAATATTTTTAATGTTCGTTTCATTTATTCAAATATAAGCGAAGTTAGAAAATAATACGCAACTATTAAAGGGCGTTTCCAAAAAACCAAAATGAATTGTTTTGTAATCATGGTTTTTCAACAAAAAGACATTATCAGCATCTGCGGTGGATGATGACCCACGCATGTCAGATCCTGAAACGAGTTCAGGATGACACCATGCGTGGGTTCAAATGGTTGAGTATTTTGCAATTATTTTGGTTGTCCATTTTCAAGAGCAATCCTATCATGCATGCAAAATTGCAATTTTACAATATCAACAACTGTTTCACCGCAGCCACCTTGTCTTTCGAGGTTGTCTGAATCACAGAGTCACGCACCGGATTGTCGCTCATCAGAACTTTATCGTTGTAATAGGTGCTGACGGAATCGCGGTTTACAGAGCCACTCATGTGAAATTCGTGCGCGCCGGTTTCTTTCAGTTGCAGAATATTATCAGCATTAACACCGCTGCCAGGCATAATGATGATACGGTCGCCGGCCTGCTTCACCATTTGCTGAATCAGATCACGGCCTTCGAATGCTGTATTTCTCTGACCACTCGTCAGCAGGCGCTGGCAGCCGGCTTCAATAATATCTTCGAGGCCCTGCGCCGGATCGCAGCACACATCAAAAGCACGATGAAAAGTTACACTCATCGGCGCAGCAAGCTCCACAATCAATGCAGTAATATCTTTGTCAATTTGTCCGTCAGGCAACAGAAAACCGCACACAATGCCGGCTGCACCACTTTGTTTGACAAATTCAATATCGCGGCAGATGAGATTCATTTCGTCTTTGCTGTAGCAGAAATCGCCCGGGCGCGGTCGAATCAACACATGCACCGGTATCCCGCTATACGCTACAGCCGATTGAATCAGCGCTGCAGAAGGTGTTGTGCCGCCGCAGAATAAATTGCTGCACAGTTCAATGCGGTCTGCACCACCGTCAACAGCGGCTTTGAGCGATTCGAGCGAAGTAGCGATTACTTCCAATGTATACGAACTCATACTTACCAGATTTTCCGGTTATACGCATTCAATATCATAGCAGCTGTATTGATGTGATAGCCGCTGAAATGATAATATACAGTACCGTCTGCAATAAACAATACTTCGGGGAATGACAAATCTTTTTCCGTTTCCAGTTTTAACTGCCCGGCAAATTCTCCTTTTGAATCCGAGAGCCAGACAACGTTGTCAGGCAATCCGGGCCACGATTTCGGATCGAACGATGCTGCGGGTTTTTCTTTTGGTAGTACCAGGAAAATATTTCTGTTCAGCTTGTCAAAATCAGCTTTGCTTTGTGTCAACTCCGTCAGAAAGTGCTTGCCAGGCTCAGTTGAAGGGTCTATCAACGCAAGAATATTGTAATCTTTACAGCGATAACCGTGAATTTGCCTGTACATAATTACAGAATCCGAATTCAGAAAAGACAACTCAAAATCATTTTTAAACCTGAATAATTCTTCCGGATAGATGGCAGAGCCGCACTGACTCAGCGCTACTCTAACCGTGTCGCTTTTGGCTGGGATGATCATATAATCCCAACCGGTCAACACGCCGCCATCCGGCATTCGATAGCCGGTCATCATTCTGTAAGTTCCTGGCTCAAGTTGCATATTGACAGGAAACACATTCATGCTTTCGTCATATTCATAATCGAGTGTCTGAAAACGGCCATCAATCAGGCGTGCGATGGTATAACTGGTGTAATACTTTGGGGTAAAACCAACATTAAATATATGCACAGGCACCTTCTCAACGTCAGGTGCAGCGGCACTTCTGAATACCGGAATCCATTTGCCTTTGCTGTAATACTGCGGGATATAGGTGGCAGGTTCCAATCGCGCCGGGATTCCGAAACTGCGGCAACATGCCACAAAAAACACATTACGTGAATATTCATCGGCAGCACGTAGTTTCATTACACTGCCAGGAAACAAAGTCACACCATAATAATTGTTTTCGGTATCCAGCGTAATATTCTTTTTAATCCATGAAGCAAGCTTAGCCGGATTTTTCCTGAAAGATTTTATTTCTTTTTCGCTGAAGCTTTGTTGCAAACCGCTGCGCCATGCAGTCAGCAATTCACGTCCTATGCGGGGATTTAAAACATATCGGGTAAAAAGGTCTTCCGGACATTTTGGCGAAAATTTCAAAACGTTTCGCAGATGATCAAGTAATATACTAGCTGGTGTGTCGTGCAAATCCTTTTCTGAGATATTAGTAAGCACATCTATGGCATACGTTTTTTCTTCAGCTTGCTGATAAAACGATTCAATTTCCTTATAATTACCTCGGCTTTTCAAAATAAAATTCACCATAGCTTCGCCAAAACGCTCGGTTTTATATTGCTCACGCAATGAAACGGTATCGGGGAAAGTGGCTTCATAAGCGGCTCTGATAGTGTCTTCCTCTTTCAGACGGCGATCGTTTTCTTCTTTTTTCGATGTAGATGGAGTTACCGTTGTACCAAGAATCGGCGGTATAATCTGAATGGCAAATTTGCTGCTGTCTTTACCGAGCTGATACGGATTAAAAACAATTTCCAGCTCCGATTCCTGTTCATATGGAAAATGCTTCCAGGTATATTCTTTTCCGTTGGTGACCCAGATCATCAGATCACCAAAAGCTGTTTCGATGCTGCATCGGCCATCATTGCCGGTTTTCAGCGAAGCAAAAGTAAAAAATTCGGAATAATTATATACCTGATAATCGACCATGATGCCTTCGACAGGCTTGCCGTCAGTATCTACAACTTTCACCGTTGCATTTTTCACTGGTGCATAATTCGACAATAAATTGAGTTTCGAATACAAAGGTTTCTGCACCAAAGTTTTTTCAGGGCCATTGTATTGTCCGAAAGTGTTTGTATGCACCATAATGGCTCTGGTAGCGGGTCCCGAGAACCAGCCCATATTCAGTTCGGGGTCGGGCTCGCATGCGCCCAGAAAATACCACTTGCCATCGATCCACACTTCGACCCACGCGTGATTGTCGTCGGTGTGGGCCCAGCGCGGCGTGTACACCTGGCGGGCAGGAATTCCGATGCTGCGCATGGCAGTAACAGTAAAAGTACTTTCTTCGCCGCAGCGGCCATAAGCGGTTTTGATGGTTGCCAGCGGAGCCGATGTACGCTCATCGGTAGAACGATACGCCACTTTTTCGTGACACCAGTGATTGACTTCGAGTGCGGCTTCGTACATACTCATACCTTGAACCCGTGCTTTCAACTCCGGCAAAAACACTGCCCGTGCCGTATCCGGATTTTCGTTATTCACGCGGTACGGCAAAACAAAATGCATGAATACTTCTGCCGGAATTGTTTTACCCCACGCAAACTCGCTTCTGGTGCGTAAAGCCAACGCTGCCATAGATTTGAAATAATCAGGGCTCAGATTTGCAATATCGCTCAAAGGCGCATAGGCAATCAAAAAACGGGTGGCTTCGGCTAACTCAGGACTTTCTGCATTTTCAACAATAGAAAACAATTTCGGAAGTTGCGCTCCAAATGCTGCTTTTCGGTCACTGAACAACTTGTTCATATTTCCGAATGCAACCTTATCCTGCATCAGCACCTGCGAAAACAAAGGCACTGTGCTGATTGTGGCCCCCCAAACCAAAACAAATAAAAAAAGTTTCTTCATATCGTGTGTTTATTCAACAATAATTTCATCTATAAACAACCAGGTCTTTCCTCCTGCACCCGCGTGCCAGTCAGGGTTTTGGTGCATTGCACTGCAATACACTTTGACAAATTTTACTTTCTGCGCCTTGAAAGAAACGGTCAGATCCTGAATCGATGTGGCTGCATCGGTCTGCGGAACAACGTTTTCAACTTCGCCTGCTTTTTCCCAATCCGCTGCATCGGCCGAAACAAATACTTCCAGTTTCAGCGGATGATAAATCCATGCACCAGTGCTTTGCAGCGAGCCAACACTTACTTTGCTGATTTTTGTTTTTGCACCAAGGTTTACGATGGCTTCGAAATCAATTCCTTCGTAGCCCTGCCAGAGCTTATCGTTATAGGAATAAGTGCCACGCAATCCGTCGGTCATATTGGTGTTGCCACCGGCCACATATTTTTTATGGCATGGATAGGTAGTAGTATATTCTTTTCCAAGCGCTTTATGCCAGCAAACTTTTCTCGATTCAACAGCGGTTTTTCCCGATCCGCCGCGAATAGCCGCAACCTTAATCTCTGCGGTGGTTTTCAACACCACGGGTTCGGTATATTTTGCCGAATGGGAATCAGGCTCCGTACCATCGGTGGTATAATACATGGTCAGACCAGGCTGCCCGTGCTCAACCACAGCAACAAAGGCATTCTGTGCTTTGTCAAATGAAGTGGTCAGTTTGATCGGATCGCGCTCGTAGCCATATTGTACATTCATCTGATCGAGACGTTTGTAATGTACAGCTAACCGATCATGAAATTCCTTGAAATTTCTGCCGGCGGGATCGGACCACATGACCTCGCAAAGGGCACACAGACGTGGGAACACGCGGCTATCGATCACATCCTGCGGTGCTGTTTCGGTCCACATGCAACATTCGGCACCTATAATATGATGACGTTTGTCGGCGGGCAAATCAGCCGGAACAGGTTCAAAAGAATACACATGTTCGAGATTGGTGCTGGTGGTGCTGTAATCAAAATAACAATGACTGGTGGGCGACATAATGGCATCGTGTCCCTGCATGGCAGCTTCGATACCGCCTTCAATACCGCGCCACGACTGCACCGTTGCAGAAGGAGCCAGGCCACCTTCGAGAATTTCGTCCCAGCCAATTAACTGCCGGCCATGTGCATTCAGAAACTTTTCAATCCGCTGATTAAAATATCCCTGAAGTTCTGCTTCCGATTGTATATTTTCGGCCTTCATACGTGCCTGGCATTTCGGACAGGCTTCCCAGCGCACTTTCGGGGCTTCGTCGCCACCGATATGAATGTATTTTGAAGGAAATAAATCAAAAACTTCAGTCAGGACATCCTGCAGGAAAATAAAGACTGTATCATTGCCGGCACAGTAAATATCATTGAATACACCCCAACGTTTTTCCACTTCAAAAGGACCGCCGGTACAGGATAATTGCGGATATGACGCCAGCGCAGCAACACTGTGCCCCGGCATTTCGATTTCAGGAACCACCGTGATATAACGTTCGGCTGCATAGGCAACCACTTCGCGGATCTGTTCCTGTGTGTAAAAACCACCATAGATGCTGCCATCGTCTTCTTTGCGCCAGGCGCCCACTTTCGTCAGCTCAGGATATTTTTTTATCTCAATGCGCCAGCCCTGATCTTCGGTCAGATGCCAGTGGAACACATTCATTTTATGGTAAGCCAGCAAATCGATGTAGCGTTTTACAAATTCAACATCCATAAAATGGCGGCAGCAATCCAGATTCATTCCACGCCAGGAAAACCGCGGTTTATCTTCAATCTGCATGCATGGAATTGAAAGGTCTGTAATTGATATAATTGAAGAAGTCATTGAATGTGCGAAAACAGGCAGCATTTGCCTTAAAGTCTGAAAAGCATAAAAAATCCCGGCCTCGTGTTGTGCTGTAATTTCAATTCCATTTGTAGTGACATTCATTTTATAACCTTCAGCTCCGCACCAGGTGTCATTTTCATCGAGAATTACAGAAATATAGCGTGTGTTCTGACGGCGGACTGAATCAATTTTTAACTTCACCGCTGAAGCTTTTTCAAACTGATTGCAAAAATCCTGTACAGTTTTTAATATACCAGGTGTGTTTTGAGTCAAAATTCTGACCGATTCGTCAAAACGAAAAACGCCTTCACCGGCCTTAACCGACAGGGGTTTTGGAATAATACTCACGACAGGTTGCTGAGCAACAGCCGATAACACAAAAACAAGCATGCACAAACTGATGGAAAATTGCTTCATTTTGGGGGATTTTTTTTATACAATCAAAGAACGTAAAAAAACCGTAAGGATGAAAATTATTTATTTAAAAACCGGCCGTTTTACGCAACATGGACTGTTTTTGTATCAAATTCAAAATGATATACAAGTTGTCAAACATGAATAATTACTTTGTAATGAGAATGGTCATGTCGGTATCGATGAATTTGTACAATTCTGAAATATCACTATTGGTCAACGAAACACAGCCTGCCGTCCAGTTTTTCCCTTCACTGATCCGGCTGTCGCAGCCTTCCGGCACACCATGAATGCCGACTTCGCCGCCAATTTCAGCATCCTGTGGAATTTTGCCTTCGCGCTTTGCTTTTTTATGTTTTGCACGCGAATCGTCGTTTGGATAATCGAGCCAGATAAAATAAGTCCATTTGCGATGCGGATATTTGTCACGGATCCGGAAACGACCTTCCGGCGTGCAGCCATCGCCTTCCATAAGCTTGTCGTTCACCGGATCGGGCCCCAGCACTACCGGATAGCTTTTGATGATTTCAGATCCATGCTTTATATACAATGTATATTGGCTTTTCGATACTTCGATGCTGAGCTCGCTCTTTTTCAGATTTTTATCACGGAGTAATTCGTCCAACGGCACATCCTCATTGACATATTGGCGCTCATCATTTTTACCGGAGCAGGAAGTCAGAATAATCATCGATAACATCAACACAACATATTTCATGAAACATTTTTTCAAACTTACAAAAAAAAATCAGCAGAAGAGAAAACCCGTATTCAAAACTGAGTTTCATTTGAAAATCGCTTACCTTTGATTGCAGAAAAATGAATACTATACATCCCGACATATTTCCATTTTTCGAGACCATTCGTGTTGAATATGGCAGCATTCAGAATTTGAATCTGCATCTTAATCGCATGCATGAAACATGTTCAGAAGCATACGGGGATTTTTTGCACGAAAATATTTTTGACAGAATTCAATTGCCCGATACAGGAATACACCGGTTGAACATATGGTACAACCGCATGGATACAGAAGTAAAAACGACTTTGTATACACCGGTTCCGGTCAACACAGTTGCATTGGTTTCATGTGAGCCGGATTTTGATTACCGGCGAAAATACACCAACCGGGAGGTATTGAACAATCTTCTGAAATCCGCTTCCGGAGCTGATGAGATAATCATTGTCAAAAATGGAATGATCACCGATACATCCAAAGCCAATATTGTTTTCGAGAAAAACGGAAAATTCTATACACCCGATACTTTTTTGCTGAATGGGACCATGAGGCAATATTTACTCGGATCGGGAAAAATTACAGAAGCCTCCATCTATGCTGAAAATATTTTCGACTACGAAAAAATGTACTTTATCAATGCATTGAATCCGTTGGGGAAAACACCGGTTTTTAATGGCCGCATTTTATAGCGTTTCAATGTAAAATTCAAATGTTTACGAAATGTAAATGTGTGAAATATTCAACTAAATTGAATATTTTTGTTGTAGCATTTTTCTAAATTCCCACCATGAAAAAACTATTTACACTCATTGCATTCGTGCTTTCGTGCACGATATTGTCAGCGCAAAGTATCACTGTTACTTCACCAAATGGCGGCGAAGTGTTGCCTGGCTGTACTATTAAAACCATTACCTGGACTTCGTCGGGAACTACGAATTATTATTCGATCGATTATTCCACCGACAACGGAAATACGTGGACATCGATTACCAGTTTCTACAACACGGTGTCAGGGACTTACAACTGGACAGTACCGAACACGTCATCGGGAATATGCCTCATCAGAATTGTTGACTCAAACAACTCATCGATTTTCGATATCAGCGATGCTGTTTTTACAGTCACATCCCCATTGACGGTAAATGCACCAAACGGTGGTGAATCGTGGCAGGCAGGAACCTCGAAGAGCATTCAGTTCAATGCCAGCGGCACCTCAAATTATTACGATATTTATTATTCGACCAACGCCGGGGCCAACTGGACATCCGTTGCAACCAACACCTACAATGTGTCCGGTACATACAACTGGAATGTTCCCAACACGCCTTCGACCAACTGTCTTGTGAAAATCAGCGATCACTCAAACACCTGTATGACCGACATCAGCAATGGATTGTTTACCATTACAGCTGCTGCATCATCTGTTACAGTAACATCGCCAAACGGTGGCGAAACCTGGTATGTGGGTCAGTCAAAAAATATTACCTGGACAGCTTCGAACACCACCAATTATTATAACATCGATTATTCGACCGACAATGGAACCACCTGGACATCGCTTGCAAGCTCATATTACGCGGTGACCGGAACTTTTCCGTGGACCGTTCCAAACACCCCGTCAACCAATTGCATTGTGCGTGTGACCGATGCAAACAATCTGCCGGTGACCGATCAGAGCAACGCTGTATTTACCATTGCAGCTCCATTCATCACAGTTGTTTCGCCTAACGGCGGCGAAAGTTACGAATCGTGTTACGGACAATACATCAATTTTCAGTGTGGCGGCACGTCGAGTTATTACAAAATAGAATATTCAACCAACAACGGAACCAGCTGGACAACCATCAATTCATCGTATTATGCAACAGGATCCAATGTTTCATTTTTATGGAGCACCATTCCACAAAACAGCTCTGCCAACTGCCTTGTTAGGGTTACTGATGCCAACAAAGCCACGGTGCTCGATCAAAGCGATGCTACATTTACCATTGTTCCGAATGTAGAAATCATTGTCACCAGCCCCAATGGAGGCGAATCGTGGGAAGTAGGAACATCCAGAACAATTACATGGGTGGCTGCACCAACTTCAACACGGTTTAATGTTTATTATTCGGTAAACAGCGGTGCAAGCTGGACCTACATTAATAATACGTATTCAACAAGTCTCAGCTGGACTGTTCCCGACAATGAATCTACAACCGCTTTAATTAAAGTTGTTGACTACAACAACAGTTGTATCAATGATGTAAGTAATACGGTTTTCACCATTGCGCCGCCGACGCCGGTCATCACTGTAACCAGCCCCAACACCAATGTTACATGGTATCAGGGAAACAGCAATACCATTTCATGGACATCGCAATATGTTGAATCGCCTTTTGTCACCATCGAATATTCAAGCGACAACGGAAGCAGCTGGAACACCATCGCTGCTGTGACAGAAAACGACGGATCGTATTCATGGTTGATTCCGACAGTTGTCAGCAGTCAATGCCTCGTGCGGGTTTCAGAGTATTTGAATCCTGTGGTGTTTGATGTCAGCAACACATCATTCAATATAGCAGCACCCTTTATTACTGTTACATCGCCCAATGGCGGAAACATTTTCGGTGGATGCGATGCGCACACCATCACCTACACCAAAGGCGGAATCAGCAGCAATGTGAAAATAGAGTACTCGCCTGATAACGGTGCAACCTGGGTGAATATCGTTTCGAGCACTTCTGCATCAGGATCCTATAACTGGAGTATTGTGGCTAATATTGCTTCAACACAGTGTCTCATCCGGGTATCGGATGCTGCTAATGCCACGGTAAATGATGTCAGCAATGCCGTTTTCACGATTGAGAAAAACGATGATATTTTTGTCACCTCGCCCAACGGCGGAGAATCTTTCGAAGTCGGAGCACAATATACAGTCAGTTGGGCAGCTGCTTCAGGGCACTCTCAGTTTTCAGTATATTATTCCTACGATAACGGAACAAGCTGGAGTACACTGTATTCAAGCATCTATTCAACTTCGTTTTCGTGGACCGTTCCCAATACCCCATCGGCAAACTGCCTGATAAAAGTGGTCGATTATAACAACAGCTGCATTTATGATGTTTCGAATGCCAATTTCAGCATCGAACCGCCGCAGGCAATAATAACTGTCACCAGTCCAAATACCGCACAAACACTGTATGTAGCAAATTCGCATACCATCACCTGGACCCATCAGTACGACGATGCCGATTTTGTGGGAATTGATTATTCGTATGATAATGGTGCCACCTGGATAAACGTAGTTTCTGTAACCGAAAATGACGGATCATATACATGGGCTTCGATTCCCAATACTCCATCAACACAATGTCTGGTGCGGGTTTACGAATATAACAACATGAGTCTGATTGATCAGAGCAATGTCAATTTCACCATTGCACCGCCCTTTATTGTGCTGAATCAGCCCAATGGTGGTGAAGTGATGACCGGTTGCGGAACCTATAACGTTACATGGACAAAAGGCGGCACCAGCAGTTATTATTTCCTCGATTATTCACTGAACAACGGAACCACCTGGAATACCATCAACTCAAGTTATTATTCAACGGGTACCAATAATTCATTTTCATGGAATCCCGTTGTGAATCAAAGCTCCACGACTTGTCTGTTCCGTGTCAGGGATGCAAACAATCTGTCCACCGGCGATATCAGTCAGGCCGTATTTACGATTACACCAAACACCAATATCATAGTCACAGCGCCGAATGGTGGCGAAACATTGGAAATTGGCGACACCTATCAGATCACCTGGGTGTCGGCGGGAACTTCAACACAATTCCGTGTATATTATTCCATCAACAACGGAGCATCGTGGACGACACTGACATCAAGCACTTACAGTAATTATTACAACTGGACCATTCCCAATGCTCCATCAACACAATGTCTGGTGCGGGTCGAAGACTATAATAATTCCTGCATCAATGATGTCAGCAATGCTGTTTTCACCATTGCAGAACCCGCGCCCAACATTACGGTGACATATCCAAATACCGCAGTGACACTGTATTACAATGCTACAGCAACCATTTCCTGGACGAGCGAATTTACCGTTTCTTCTTTTGTAAATATTGAATACAGTATAGACAATGGCGCATCGTGGACCACCATTGCATCGCCCACCGAAGATGATGGCTCTTACAACTGGACTGTTCCATTAACGGCTTCAACACAGTGTTTGGTCAGGGTCAGTGAATATGGAAATCCTGCCGTGTTTGATGTAAGTAATGTGAACTTTACCATTGCGCCACCCTTTGTAACAGTGACCTACCCCAACGGTGGTCAAACCATCGAAGGCTGTGCCAGCGCCAATATCACGTGGTCGAAAGGCGGCACCAGCAGTTATTATAAAATTGAATACTCGATTGACAATGGCAGCAACTGGACGGTGATAAATTCTTCCTATTATACAACCGGAGGAAGTTTCACATGGAGTCCGGTGGCCGATTATAATTCAACACAAGCATTGGTGCGGGTTTCCGACGCCAATTATCCACTGGCAACCGATCAGAGCAATGCCGTATTTACATTGCTTAAAAACACCGACATTGTTATCACCAATCCCAATGGGGCAGAACAACTCGAAGTTGGCACCACCTACCAGATAAACTGGGTTGCCGACGCATCGGTATCGCGGTTCAATCTGTACTACTCTGCCGACGGGGGTGCGAGCTGGACATACATTGGCAATACCTATTCACATTATTATTCATGGACCATTCCCAATAATATTTCTGCGCATTGTTTATTAAAAGTCGTTGATTACGACAATTCATGCCGAAACGACATCAGTGATGCCGAATTCAGTATTACTCCACCAACACCAGTCATCACTGTGACTGCTCCAAATACAGCCACCACACTGTATTTTACAAAAACTGCTACTATTTCATGGACATCGCAATATCTAGTTTCACCTTTTGTTTCCATTGAGTACACCTACGATAACGGACTCACCTGGCACAGCATTGCCAATGCCACCGAAAACGACGGAAGCTACTCGTGGACAATACCAGAGACTCCTTCGACGCAATGTAAAGTCAGAATTTCGGAATATCAGAATCCGGTTGTTTTTGATATGAGTGATGTGAATTTCAGCATCGCCTATCCTTATATTATTGTGACAGCGCCAAATGGCGGCGAAGTGTACGAAGGCTGCGAAACGGCGACCATTAACTGGACCCGTGCAGGTGTCAGCAATAATTATAAAATCGAATACTCTTCAAATGGCGGAGCAAACTGGACAATCATCAACAGTTCATATAATACATCAGGTTCAAGTTTTTCGTGGACACCGCTCCCCGACCTGACTTCGAGCAATTGTGTGATTCGTGTCAGCGACGCTAATTATCCGGCAGCAACGGATATGAGCAACGCCGCGTTTACCATCAGCAAAAACGAAGATATTATTGTTACATCGCCCAATGGCGGCGAGTTCTGGCAGGTTGGAACCACCAAAACCATCACATGGGTTGCAGCACCTACGAGTACCCAATATCGTGTATATTATTCGGTTGATGGTGGTACAAGTTACACACAGATCAACACAACGTACAGCACATCGCTGTCGTGGACCATTCCGAATATTCCTTCATCGTCGTGTAAAATAAAAGTTGTTGATTACAACAATTCATGCATTTATGATGAAAGCAATGATTATTTTGCCATTGTTCCTGCCGATGTTGCACTCACTTATCCAAACGGCGGTCAGAGCCTGTATTACGGTTCGAGCTATTCAATCACATGGACCAATCAATACATCAATTCCAATTTTGTGAAGCTTGAATACTCAACCAACAACGGCGCTTCGTGGAATGTGATTGCCAGTGTTGCCAATAACACCGGGAGCTATTCCTGGTTGGTGCCGCAGGATTTCAGCACCCAGTGCCTGGTTCGAGTAAGTCAATACAACGACCCGAATGTTTTTGATATCAGCGACAATGTGTTTTCAATTTCACCTTCGATTGTTTTGAATACACCGAACGGAGACGGTGGCGCTGAAGTATGGCGCGTTTGCACCGAAACAAGTATAGTGTGGTCGGCCAATGGCGATGGAAATTATTTCGTCATTGAGTATTCCATCAACAACGGATTGTCCTGGAACACCATTGAATCGAATTATTACAATACATCTTCAACCATCAGTTACAATTGGACATTGCCGAATCTGCCTTCCACACAATGTCTGGTAAGGGTTACCGATAAAAACACGCCGGTAAAAACCGATGTAAGCGATGCAACATTCACCATTTCACCAGCCATTAATCTTGTAAATCCGAATGGCGATGAGAGCATAACCGGCGGTACGCCATATACCATTAACTGGACATCGGCCGGAGTATCGAACTATTACAACATTGATTATTCTTCCGATGGTGGAACCACCTGGGTGAACATCTGTTACAATCAGAATATCACCACCAATTCTTATGTCTGGAATGTTCCGTCTTTGATTTCATCCAATTGTAAACTGCGCGTTACCGATAATGTAAATACCTGCAAAACCGACATGAGCAATCAGGTTTTCGCCATCGGAACAGCTGCAGTGAATATTACTGTAACTACACCTTCGGGTGGACAAACCTGGGCGGGATGTACCACTGAAACCATTGCCTGGACCAGCACCGGAACATCAAATGTGTACGATATTTTCTATTCTACCAACGGTGGCGCATCATGGATTCTGATTGCCGATAATTATTCCACACTGGCAAAAACATACGACTGGACACTTCCGAATCTGGCTTCGGCAAACTGCAGAATAAAGATTACAGATGCCGGTAACAGCAGCTATTATGGCACCAGTGCAGCAAATTTCACCATAACTACTGTGGTAGCCAATGCCGGTACCGATGCAGCTATTTGCGCAGGCAACAGTCTGAATCTGAATGCCAGCGGAGGAGTTTCCTATGCATGGCTTCCCACCGCAGGATTAAGCAATGCAGGTATTGCCAACCCGGTTGCAACGCCATCTTCAACAACAACATACACCGTGTATGTTACTGATATAAATGGCTGCACACAAACCGATCAGATTACCATTAATGTGAATCCGATTCCTGCAGCACCAGTCGCATCGAGCAATTCTCCGGTTAATCTGAACGGAAGCATTGAGCTTACGGCAAGTACGGTGAATATGGCTTTCTACAGCTGGACAGGCCCCGATGGATTCACATCCACCAGTCAGAATCCCGTTATTCCGAATGCAACAGCTACCAACAGCGGAACCTACTCGGTAATAGCTACAGTAGCCGGTTGTGCCAGT
>Ga0074193_1001375_pt1 | contig 30068 bp, 31 predicted proteins | sample EPASupsiteHSE605_FD_64523 | JGI IMG/M metagenome (GOLD analysis project Ga0074193, IMG submission 64523) | Bioremediated contaminated groundwater from EPA Superfund site, New Mexico - Sample HSE6-05 | ecosystem: Environmental > Aquatic > Deep subsurface > Groundwater > Contaminated ... | reverse complement strand
ACAATACAGACGCATCGGGAAAAAAAGCTTGATCGAAAACTTGGTCGGACCATTTGGCAAGGCCGTCCAATTCTGCGAGCTGATCACGGCAGGAAGAGCATTGTTCGAGATGGATCATGATCGCTTTACGCTCTTCTTTATTCAGTTCTCCGTCCAGATACGCTTGCAGTTGATTTTCAAATGAACAGGTCATGCATCTTCCCTTCCTTTCTGATATAGATTTTGAAACTGTTTTCTGGCCCGGGCCAGCAGCGTGCCAACGGAAGCGGGGTTCAGCGCTAAGGTTTCAGCGATTTCCCGGTAGCTGTAATCCTCATACTTCAGCAAAAGGAGCAGCCGGTCCCGTTCTTCCAGTTCAGAAAGCGTCTCAAATACGGCATGTCTTGTTTCTTCCCGGATCAACAACGCTTCGAGCTGGGTTTCTTCATCCGACTTCAGATTCGGATAATTCATCTGGTAATCCAAGGCCTCCCGGGCCACTCTTCTTTTCTCCCCGCGGACATAATTGCAGGCGGCATGAAAACTACATTTCGTAAGCCAGGCATTCAGATTCTGGATTTGGGCCCAATCCACATTGTATAAGCGGAGAAAAACCTCCTGAGCAAGGTCTTCGGCTGTAGCGGTGCTTCCGGTAAAACCGGAAATTTGCCGGACAACCTTCGGATAGTGCATCCTGAAGATCGTTTGAAAATCAGGATGGGGCAGTTTCTTGCTCAAGGTTATACCCTCCATTCGACGATCCTCCTTTAAATGGTTTCATTCTTTAGAAACCGCTAAAGGAAGTTTTGTGACAAAAGAATTGATCGTCCCATATTATACCATAATACTTCCTATTACTTTAACCTTTGATTATTTTTGGCAGTAATGAGTTTGTAAAAAAATGGCGCCCTAAATGGCCGCCATTCTATTTATTTATCCTGCTTTTTCTTTATTGCAGCAGATCTTCAAATGCACTGATGAATCCACCCAGGATCGCATCTGCGAATTCGTCATCCATGGTAATTGTCCAGCTATTATTATTCTTCACAAGATTCACTTCGATTGTGACTGTTGTTGTCTGGTCCTCATTGGCAATGGCGTCAAACAGTAGCTGCTGTATCGCCAGTTCAGCTTCTTCATCGCTTAATTGTTCCTCTTCAGGCAATAATGACTGTTCAATCGCCAATTTCATGACCGCATCGAGGTACGCATCCAAGACGGCCGCGAAATCCGTATTGGTGATTTCCGCTGTCACGGTTGCCGTATCACCGTTTATGGCTGAAGACACAATGTTGTAATCGAGTTTCGCGAAAAAAGAGGCAATATTTTCATCAGTGATCGTGGTGCTGGTCGATTCATCAGAATTCATGAGTCCGTCGTAGCTGAAATACCGGTCAACGGTATCCTGATCCAGCGTTTTGATCGCGTTCATCGCGTTGGCAAATGCTTCGGCGGGTTGCTCCAAAACGATACAAGAATAGATCTGATTCAGGGCCAATGGCTTCACAACGCTGGTACCACCGACAGAATAAATTTTATTGATTTGTCCTACCCTACCTGCTAAAAAAGTTTCTACGGAAGGATCAATGCCATTGCCGACGAGCAGAATGGCTTTCCCCTGCTTTGCAGCTAACGCGGAACCTGCCAAGGCATCGGGGAAGTTGAGTCCTGTGGCAACAAAGAGGGTATCCGTCGCTTGACCAAGGCCGTTAATAATGTTGACTGCTGTTTCATAGCGATTATTTCCGCCATAACGGGTTGGATTCGGAAGTATGGATTCGACTTGCGCACTGATGACGCCAGTCCCGCCGGTAATAATCGTATCGGTTACTTGCAGCGTAGTTAAAGCTTCGCTTGTCGCTGCCGGCAGGAAATTTGTTTCGGATAACAGAATCGGTACGCCGTTTTGCGCTGCCCAGGATGAGATCGCCAAGGCATCCGGGAAATTCTGTGCATAGGCGATGACAGCCTTTTTCGTCAGCAGTTTATGATTGTCTTGCAGATATTTGGCAATATTCGCCGAAGTCTCATAACGGTTGCCGCCTGTGATACGCTCGACCGTATAGTCCGCAGACAGATCCTCTTCAATCGCTGCGGATACCGCACCGGTACCGCCAAGAATATAGATCGTTTGCGCTTGGAGTCGTTCGATCTCCAACGCAGTGTCAGGAGAGAGTGATTTACTGTTCGTTAAAAGTATCGGGGCATCATAGGCTGCCGCCAGGACAGCACCGGCTAAAGCGTCCGGAAAATTGTTATCACGGACCAGGATCACGGCATTTGAACCTGCAGTCCATCCCTCCTTGGAGATTTCAATCGCAGTTAGCGTTCTGCTATCCCCTGCAAGTCTTTTACTTTCTACTGCCTGGGCAGCATACGCTTGTAAAGGCATCGCGGGAATTGTGATTGTGAACACCAGTGCAATAGAAAGTAGAAATTTCAGCCAATTTTTACGAAAATTCAATTCTTTTTCCTCCAAATTGAAAAGATAAAATAAAAAATAACACCAAAAAGAATTATATATGGAATAATGTTTCATTTCCTTCTGAAATTACTGGAAAAATGCTTAATGGCGGCTGAATAGGCCGCCAAATCCTGATTACAAAAAATATTTCCGTATCCTTTTCAATAACCTAATAAATTGTATGCGCATACTCGAAAATAAGAAGAAATCCAGCTGTTCTAGGCAGCCGGATTCCTTCTTATTATTGATACAACCACCAATGACCTCTATGACCCAATATTATTATATGACTTGTCTACCATAAGTGTTCAAATACGCGTCCAATTAAATTTCCGTACCCTTCCCGCTCCATATCTTCTTTGGGCACAAACCGCAGCGAGGCGCTGTTGATACAGTATCGCAGACCGCCGGATTCCCTTGGCCCATCAGCAAACACATGCCCCAGATGGGCATCACCGGCACGGCTCCTGACCTCGGTCCGCAGCATGCTATGGGAAGTATCGGTCTTTTCCGAGACTACATTCGGATCGATAGGCCTGGTAAAGCTCGGCCAGCCGCAGCCTGATTCAAATTTATCCGAGGAGGCAAAAAGCGGCTCGCCTGTCGTAATATCCACGTAAATACCCGGCCGGAAAATGTCCCAGAACGCGTTATGAAACGGCGGCTCGGTGGCATTATTCTGCGTCACTTCGTACTGCGTTCCGGTCAGGGTTTGGCGCAGCCTGCCAGGATCCGGCGCCTGATAATCGGCTGGGTTGATAATGGCCGCTGCCGCCTTCGTGAATTTATCCTTGCCGATGTGACAGTAGCCATCCGGATTTTTATCCAGATATTTTTGGTGGTACGCTTCCGCCGGACAGAAGTTCTCCATTGCTTTTATCTCGATCACGACAGGTTTATTGTAGCTTTTTTGCAGCTTGGCCAGGGATCGTTCTATCACCGGCAGATCATTAATATCCACATAATAAATCCCGGTACGGTATTGGATCCCCTTGTCGCCGCCCTGCCGGTTAAGTGAGACCGGATCAATCGCTTGATAATATAATTCCAGCAAGAATTCCAGCGGCACAATCTCCGGATCATAGTCTACATACACCGTCTCGGCATGTCCGCTGCCGCGCTGACACACATCCTCATAGGTCGGGTTCGCGGTCTTGCCATTGGCATAGCCCACTTGCGTGGTACGGACCCCGCGAATAGACGCAATATATTTTTCCACACCCCAAAAACATCCGCCTGCAAGATAAATCTCAGACATAACAGACCCTCCATGATATAAGGTGAACATCAGATGATTATATAATTCTCCCGAAGCATGGGCTTTATCCATACAAAGAAATCCAAGGTTTGTTCAGATGAATGCCTTTATTTTATCTATCTATTTTTATATATATCTTTTTCAATAACCGAATAAATTGTATGCGCATACTCGAAAACAAGAAGGAATCCAGCTATTCTAGGTAGCCGGATTCCTTCTTATTATTGATACAACCACCAATGACCTCTATGACCCAATATTATTATATGACTTGTCTACCATAAGTGTTCAAATTTTACAAGATCCTTAAAAAACTATTTTTATTAAATTCTTTAATTCATTAATAACATCAATAATCTCAAGTTAAATCCTCATTTTACTCTTTGCCTTTAAGGTTACAAACCTGTTGTCACTGTTGTCAAGCTTATCCCATATTATGTGAATAAAGTACAGGAAAGAACGGAATAAATATGAGCGATTTGCTGACAGAACGCACGCCGCCTGTCATCGCGGCTGAAATCAATACAATTAAACAACAAACTAATAAAATTCTGCTGGCCAGCGCCGTCGAAGTAGGAAAACGTCTGAAGGAAGCCAAAGCGCTGCTGCCTCATGGTGAATGGGGCAAGTGGCTGGAGGAATCGGTAAGTTATTCTCAAAGATCGGCCAATTATATGATTCAACTCTTTGAAGAATACGGGCCTAAACTGCTTGCTTCCCAAGACATGAACGTCAGCTCAAATTCGCAACCGGTTGCGAATTTGACCTACACCCAGGCCCTCGTTCTTCTTGGGCTCCCGGAAGAGGAACGGGATGAGTTTATCGCTGAGAATGATGCAGGCAGCATGAGCAAGCAGCAGCTGCAGCAGGCAGTATATGTGAGGAACCAAGAGCTTGCCGGGAAAGAAGAGCTGCAGAAAGTCTGTGCTGATCAAAAAGATAAAATCTCCAAATTATCAGATGAGCGCGACCGGGCGAAAAAAGAAGCCGCGGATAACCTGCAAGCCGTATGGGCCGAGCAGGGAAATGTTTTGAATCTGCAGCGGAAGCTTAACGTCCTGGAAAATGAAAATACGGCAGCCAAGCGCATCGCCGAGATAGAACACGAAAGCAAGCTCTTAAAGCTCAACCTGTCCATGACCCAGGCAGATGCCCGCTTTGAGCTGATAGCCAAAGGATTCGAGGAACTCTTTATCGCCATCAAAGAAATGGCCGCAGCGGACCCGGATGCTTGCAAATTATATATCACACATGCCAATCAGTTGATGTCTAAAGCGATGAACAAGTTAAAGCGCATCGAGAAAACGACCATGGCAGCTCCGAAAGTTCCGAAAGCTCCGGAAAATCCTGAAAAAAATTAATCTCTTTCCTGAACCCTGGAAAACAATGGGCATATACTAAAAAGGACATGTTCTTCGGACAAGCAGGAAACTAGGAAAAGAGGTAAGCTTATGACTTTAGTGGTAAACACGTTGGATTCAGTGCTGGCAACCCGCTATCAGACAGGGACTACCGCCGGCGGCGCACCTGTTCTCCGGCAAAAAAGCCTGACCGGCGTTAAAGCAACGGCAACTGATCAAGACGTATACGATGTGGCTGTCGCTTTATCAAGCCTGGTGGATTATCCATTGACAGATATCCGCCGCCTGAAAATTTTTGAGCTGGCCGATGAATAAGCCGGCCTAAGCAAATAATTCCAGGGTGGTGACAGAGCATGGCAATCACTAATCAGAAAGTTTTAAGAATGGTATTCACAACCATAGGTGGTAAGGCGTTTACCATTACCCTTCCCCAGCCAAAGGCAGGCCTTACGCTTGCCCAAGTCGGGACGGTCATGGACCTCATTATGGCAAAAAATATTTTTGCCACTTCCAGTGGGGATCTGGCAAGCAAGAGAGATATTAAAGTGGTAGATACTGCTACGGACGATCTCTACGATCCCCCACAAGAATAAAATACTCCGGATAAGCTGTCCGGGGAGCATGGCTGGTTTCAAGGCATAATTTAGAGGAATTGGCGGCCGCAAGGCCGCCCTCGTACAACGATTTTTACATAAATAACCATTCTATTATTTGAACTGTCAAGTATTACTTGACAGTTGATTCATGATCGACTCAAGCTCTTTTGATCTCCCGCCTCCATTGTATACTAAAATGGTCGAATTCGACCATTTTAAAATATTGATTCTTCAGTTGCATTTTGGTGATATCATTGCGCATTAGCTTGAGTGGCATAATGGGTGGGCTCCTTTATCTCATTAAGCTTTATTTCTTCTCTTATCCTTTCTTTGACATCCCGGCACATTTGCTCCGTTCCGATTCTTTCCCATTCATTTGCGATCTTTTCCGTAACCATCTTGGTAAGAGCTTCATCGATCACCGGATCGTGGCGATTCTTCATCAAAAGAATGAAGATCATATCGTAGAATGAATATTTCTCCAGCATTTCGATCATTTCGATACACTCTCCCGCTGTCGATTCAAATTCCCCATCACACAGCCTGCTTTGGATTTTAGGATGTTCCGATAACCACCTGACTAGCTGGATCGTATCATCCATTTGCTTATTTTTACCTTCTTGCATGTTTCCCGCTCCTCATAAATTCTTTAGGGTTACTTGAATCATCATCAGGACGGTCATTGCGAATTCAATAAATGATTCTTCGGTATTCATACTGTAAGATGATTCAGTAAATACTATTTTATGCGAAAAGCGCATAAAAATCAATATGCGCTTACTGCATAATTTACAATAGTATCCAGGTGATTATTATGTACCAACGACTAAGAGATCTAAGAGAAGACCGTGACCTCAATCAGCAAGCACTTGCTGATTTGTTAAATGTCAGCCAGACAACCTATTCCAGGTATGAAAGCGGAACTTTGGATATTCCCAGTATCTCGCTGATTAAACTCGCTAAATTCTACGGTACAAGTATTGACTATCTACTTGGTCTTACCGATAATAAAAGACCTTATCGTTGACTATATCAGCGATTTGCTAAATAAGATGCTCCCTTGCAGTGATTGACTTCGTAAAATAATCAATTACCGGGAGCTTTTTTGCATGGCCAAATTATACTTCAATTCATATCTTCTATCTCTCGTTCAGCACCCATATCAACCATTTTGCGGACCTCCGCAAAATGGTTCTGCAACAAGGTTGCCGCTGTTTTAGCAGGCAGTCTTTGTATGTTCTATCACACTGCCATGTTTTTACCTTTTAATCTTAAGAGAATCTATGTTGTTTCTTCTAAGCTTTCGTGTAAGAATCTAAATACCTGATTTAAACGGGCATCATTCCCGGTCATTTTTATCCTTTTCCTTGCGAACATTTTTGAGCGTGATAACCGGAGTTTCTTCCGTGTCATAATTATTTTCTCCTTGTTGCTGCGCTTCAACCAGAATATCAATCGCATTGGCCACTTTGGCAGCAAGTTGAAAATACATTTGCTTATAGTCCGACATTGAAATACACCCCTTAAACTTTAGTGTTATATCACTAATTTTAACACAATATACATGTTAGTGCTATATCACTAACATAATTTCTTTTTCTCCTATATGATTTTATTAGTGATAAAACACTAGATCGGGGGATATTTATGGATCTACGACAAGCAGTCGCGAATAGAATTGTTGATCTTTGTAAAGAGCAGGATATAACACCAAATGCGTTAAGCTATCGTGCCGGGGTCCCACAATCGACAATAAAAAGTATTCTGAATGATGAAAGCCAAAATCCGGGTATCGTGACGATCAAAAGGTTATGCGACGGATTGGACATCTCCCTGTCGGACTTTTTTAATACGGATGATTTTCGCAATTTGGAGCAGGAAATTAAATAAAACCATCGACTTTCAATGATTTTTAATAACTTATCCATCATAGAGCGACATTTGCTCCAAAGCGCTATCCGTGATATCTTTGCTCTTTTGGGATGACAGACTTAAGAATAATCGACGTATATCTTCCCCACAAGCAGCAGCCAATTTTTCAACCTCTGCCATTTCATAGATCATATAAAATTTTTTGTGTGGAGTATAATAGAGTAAAACTTTTTTGTTTTGCTTCGTGAGATTAATAATATTGTTTAACGTCCCTTTGCTTTTTCCATTCCATATCATAAAGCCATGATCGGCATTTTCGGCCATTGTCTTATCTTTGGCTGCATAAAAGTCGAACCCTTTTACCTTATCCGAAACCTCAACGGTTTGAATCGGCCAATCTCCTACGTTATTTCTGGCTTTTCCCTGACTGGCATAGACAAATACATCCCTGTATTGATGCTGGAAAAAAAACTGCTGGATCGCTCGATCCATGCCATTAGCATCACCAACCAAAACGGTTTCATTCCGTTTTATTATTTTTTTAAGCCCTTCATCAACATTTTTATCAATAACCGTAATGGCTCTGGGTCCACCAATAAAAATTTTCACGGAATTCACCCCTTGGTTTTTGTCATTGCCAGAACATAAATATGATTAATATTTTTATCTTCCTTTAAAGCATTTACACATTCGTGAAGAGTCATGCCTGACTGATATAAATCATCCACAAGTAATATATTATACTGTCTTCTTCCCTTTTGAGTTGCAATAATTGTTCCTTTTATTTTATTCTTTTCTTCCTGAGTCATCCCTTTGGCCTGAACTTCAGATACTTTTTGAAGTACATCATCAAAATAATTAATACCCAGATATGCAGCAATCTGATAAGCTATTTCACACGTCGGTTGATATATCCTGTCTTTTTTTGAAGAAGGTACAGGCAAAATCGCATTTACTGACTTAATCACACTCCACGTATCCAGGAAAGGAATGACTAATTTCATTATTTCTTTCAGTTTATCATAATTATTTTGATATTTAAATTGGTAGACCAACTCTCCCAATTCGCTCCTTGTCGTGTCAAAAAGCATGTGGCCGTAGATATCCTCTCCTGATGGGATACTTTGTAAAGTATGCTTATCTAAGGCATATCCTTCATTCCAGTTTCCAAAGAGTCTAATTGGATCAATACCCATGTCTCGCTATCACCCCCAGTGTATAATCCCATTATATCGAACACATGTTCGTATGTAAACATATTTTTCCAATATTCATTTTTCTAGGCCGCTCAAATATGGTATAGATAACTTAATCTTTGCTCCTCCGTCATCAGGGTCAATTTCGCCAAGATCAGTATCTCCATCCAAGATAGCTAATATCTTTTTATCTCGAAGCAGTTCAAATGGATCAGCAGACTTTTTAGGCATGCATTTCCCCCCATTCGTCTACTTACGCCGCCTGTGTATTTTTGTTGATGCTTTCAATAACAGTTCGCAGGTTTATAAACATTGCCACATCATTAAACAATTCACTGATACTTCCCATATCTGTGAATGGGCTTTCCTGTAGTACCGACAGGTCTTTCATCATGCCGTTTTTGACGATGTAATTGACAACCTGCCGTACAAAATACATCTGTCTGCTGTCCAACTCAGCGTCATTGAGGAAGGAAGAAAAGGCTTCGTTGGCGGCTTTCTGGCTTAGCCCCACGATGGATCGCACCAACTCGCCAAGCGGAGCTTTTCCATACTGAGCATCATACTGCTCTTTTGTACCCAACTCGTTCCACAGGATGCGTTCGAGCGACAGCATATCCTCCGAAGTCAACGGCTGGTTGCCCTTGAGCTTGGCAATGGCCGGAATATCCTGATGCTGAAGGATATAGTAGTTGACCTTTTTCTTGTAGTTTGCCAGATCATCGTTGTCCAATTGGGATTCTCTCCACTCCATGGATAAAACATCATCCGTGAAGTCGGTATCATAGCGCACCCGGTAAATCTCCGGTATGAATTTTATCAAATCCCGCAGTTTCAGCCGGATGTCCTCATAGTCCGCAAACCCCGCGCGATCCAAATAATCGTTATGAATGATTTGCTCGATAAGTTCCTGCTGTCGGGCAATGGCCGGAATCGTACCGTATTTTGAGAGCTCCGTGGCTTTGTGAACCACATCGTTTTTGGCCCGTTTACAGTTTTTCTCAGACAGCATAGCCAGCTCTATCTGATAAATCAGCATGTCGAACCGCGCCGCTGCAATATCATCGCCTGTAGGCAGGATAAGCGGAGCAATATGCTCGGCGATCTGCAAGGTGTTTTCATAGGTAAGGGTATCAAAATCATCCTCGGACTGATATTTGTCAATCACACGCAGGTGTTGCTTTACGGCAAAGTTATCCCGCGGCAAAGCTTTTACGTGTGCCGCGAGATCCCGTACAAGCTCTTTGCGGTATGCTTTTAGCACATCTGTCTGGTAAAGGAGTTCTTGCAGCTTGTACACCATCTCGAGCTTTATATTGAACATCCGCTCCTGGAGCGTGCTGACCGTCCCGGCCTCACGCCCTTTGGCATGCAGACGGAAAAATTCAAAGTTGCGGCATAAGTCAAAGATATAAAACTGCTGCTTATCTCCGCCGTCGATCAGCCCTTCGCAGGTACGGGTGCCGCGTCCGATCATCTGCCAGAACTTTGCCCGGCTCATAACCTTTTTAAAAAAGACAAGGTTGAGAATTTCCGGCACATCAATACCGGTATCCAGCATATCCACCGAGATAGCTATTTGCGGCATTTTGTTTTTATCCGAAAAGTCGTCAATAATACTCTGGGCGTAATTGGTATAGTTATCAATCACCCGCACGTAATGGCTGGGATAACTGGGAAACTCCCGATTCCACACCTCCAGAATTTTTTCGGCATGATTGTGGTTCTTGGCAAAAATGATGGTCTTGCCGATTTTTTCGCCGAATGCCACCCGCTGGCCATGCTGCATCAGAATATGCAGCGCCTTTTTGATGGTATCATTGTTAAAAATCCACTCATTGAGGGCGCTGGAATCGATGGATGCAGGCAGATTACCGTCTTCATCGGCAAAGGTGCTCTCGTACTCTTCCTGCTCTTCCGGCGAAAGATCCTCATAAGTAATGCCTTCGCTCATAAATTTCAGCTCGGTTTCAATGGAAACAAAGTCTACCAGATAGCCGTCCTGTACCGCCTGGGAAAGTTCATAGCCATAAGTGGGCACGCCGCTTTCCAAATCAAAAATTCCATAGGTGTTTTTGTCTATTTCATCCTTTGGCGTGGCTGTCAGCCCTACAAGCAGCGCATCAAAATAAGTAAAGATATCCTTGTATTTGTTATAGATACTACGATGGGCCTCATCGACGATAATCAGGTCAAAATGCCCCGGCGTAAACAGCCGGTTATCGTTCTCATCCCGGGTAGCGTCGATACAGTTCATCATGGTCTGAGAGGTAGAAAATCCCGCACGGGCGCTAGCCTCTTCCTTTCCTTCGGTGAGGTTACACAGAGAAAGGTTTGGCATCAGGTTATGAAAGACACGCTTGGCCTGGGTTACCAGGGCATTACGGTCGGCAAGAAACAGCAGATTTTTCACCCAGCCCTGGCGGCTGAGCACATCTACAAGGGAAATTACCGTCCTCGTCTTACCGCTGCCGGTGGCCATGACAAGCAGCGCTTTGCGACGGTTGCGCTCATCAAAAGCGTCGCAGATTGCTTGTACGGCCTCTTTCTGATAGTAACGGTTTGATAGTTCATCGCTGATCCGTACCGCCCTCAGAACAGTACGGCTTTTTATTTTATTAAACTCTTTTTCCAAATCACGCTTGGCGTAAATACCGGAGACAGGCCGCTCCGGGTAATATTTATCGCTCCAGATGCGGGTCTCGTAGCCGTTGGTCATAAAGATGATGGGCCGCTGGCCGTACTTCTTTTCCAGAAAGTTAGCATATAATACTGCCTGCTGACGCCCCTTTTCCACATTGATACTGGTGCGCTTGGCCTCAATCACCGCCAACGGCAGGCCGTTATCTCCAAGAAGCACATAGTCGGCGGAGCCCTTGCCGGATTTATTTGGCATCTCATCGATGGGATATTCGTCAATCCAATTAGGGCCGCGCTGCCAGCCAGTGTCCTGAAGCATGACATCAATATACGCCTTGCGGGTCTGCGCTTCCGTCATGTCCATGGGTTTGACGGTATAGCCCTGCTTGAGCTGTTGCACGCGCTTAGCAGTAAGCTTCTCCCGCTTGGGGAAGTTCTCATTCAACAGGGTCTGGAAGTCCACCTCATCAGCATCTGGCCGCGTTACTGTGACGACCGCCGATTCCGGTTTCGCTTCCAATAAGGCTTTATCAAATGTAACCTCGATGTACCTTGTTCCGTAACAATAGGCAACGAAATCCAGAAAGCTGTGCAAATTCTGCAAAGCAAGTACCGCCTGATCGCGACTGACGCTCTTGGCGTTATGGGTGGCGTTATTACCAACTTTGCGCAGATAATCCAGCTTCTGTATCATGCCATAAGGCAGCAGATCTTTGAAATCCTCGGTGCTGATCAGGGTAACCAGCTTATCCTCATAGGGCTTTTGAAGCGACCCGTCCACACTGTAGACCCACTTGACCGCAAACTCCAAGACCGTCCGGCATGCGGTAGCGCACAATGCTGGCGAAATGGGCAGCACACGCTCAGCCGAGACAGCTGCCTCGGCAAAGGGTTCAAATTGCGGATCATTTAATAGGAAATCAAAGTTGGTGCGCATGGCTGTTCACCTCACCGTTTGATGTCAGAATATCTCGCCCCGAAAGCATTTTTGCATCAGGGATTTATAGTTAAGCTCTAGTTTTTCAAGAGATTGCTGTAAGGAAGATCTTGACTTATCGATCTGTTGAACGAAGGCAGCAAACTCATTTTGTTTATCCAAGTCAACTTGTGGAACATTAATACCCAAAAGACGTTCCTTGGATATGTTTTTCATGCTGCCGCTTGTTCCACCAGCTATTTGGCGAATACTGTCCTTTGTCGATGTCTGTATCAGAATCTGCCAAATAAATAGCGGATTATTATTTGGTTTGATAATAGCTTTCCACAGTCTATCCGGCAAATAAGTTTTGTCAGGTGCTTTAAACACGTATGCAGCTGCGCCTACAAGTTCCAATGTATTCATTCTGCTGATAAGTACATCGCCATCTTTTACAAGGTGTTCTTCAATTGGTAAATAATCTAGTGGCAAGCTCTTTACACCCAATCCATTAAAATAATCATAGCTTACGCTCCCAGTACAAAGAACCTTGTTTTCACATTCTTCGGTTCCCGCAAGGCTTTTTCCAGCTTGCAAAAAAGAAATATAATACTTTAGTGGAACGAGCTTTCTTGAGTGACCAAACATCTCGATAAATTGCGATTTGATGAGCAAATCCAACTCGTCCATCTGTGCCTTGCGCTTTTCGATGAGGGTGCTGGTGCGATCGAGCACATTGGCGATTTTGCGCTGCACCGACAAAGGAGGGAGAGGAATTTCAGTTTCTTTTAACCATTTATAATGTCGGTTATACCCAGTGTCTGGTATCTTAACGCAAGACAAATAGTAATAAGCAAATTTAGTATTCAGTCTATCTTGGTCTGTTTTCAGTAGCTTAACCCCGTCTGCCCCTAGAAACAAAGAAAAGTCAATATATTTAAATATCCTGGTGTGGTCACCAAACACAATTAAAGGCGTAGTATTATAAATTCCATTGACAACGTTTGTATAACCCGCGATAAACTCTTTCCCTTGATCAACTATTGGATATGTTCCGTTGGATAGGTATTCCTCTTTTTTTATTTTAGTCGCATACTTTGTGCAATCATAAATAACTTTATCAAAAGCAGCCTTCTCCCACTTACCCACGCAACATTTCCTCCAATTCGGCCAGCCCGACGGTAATCTCCATTTCTAACTCGTTGATCTCTGCCAGGATCTCCAGCGGATGGGGATATTCCTCCTCCACATAGGCGCTCTGCTTATATTTGTTGAGGGAAAGGTCGTAATCATTACACACAATCTCATCCTTGGGCACAAGGAAACTCTGCTCAGTGCGCGCCCGTCCTTCTTCTTGATCCTGGGCATGAAAACGTGCCACGATATCGGGGATATCGCTCTGTTCCAGCGGCGTGCGCTTGTCATCCAGGCTGTAGCCGTCGGACTGCATATCGTAAAACCATACCTTGTCGGTACCGCCGCCCATCTTGGTAAAGATGATGACGGCGGTACTCACTCCAGCGTAGGGCTTGAACACACCGGAGGGCATGGAGATAATCGCCTCCAGCCTGTGGTTTTCAACGATTTCCTTACGAATGGCCTTATGCGCCGTAGATGAACCGAACAGCACACCGTCCGGCACGATGGAGGCGCAGCGTCCGCCGTTTCTAAGCATCCTGAGAAACAGCGCCAGGAATAAAAGCTCCGTCTTTTTTGTTTTGGTCACTTTAATCAGGTCGGTAGCTACAATGTCATAATCCAAGCTGCCCTTAAATGGCGGATTGGCCAGAATCTTGGTATATTTTCCTGTATCGGTATTCTGGTCGGATAGACTGTCCTTATACACGATATGCGGATTGGCAATACCGTGGGTCATCATATTCATGGCACCGATGCGCAGCATGGTACGGTCCATGTCGTAACCGGTAAACATGGTACTGTCGTAATGGGTTTTAGTTTCTTTGTTATAGAAAATTTCATCCAGATAATGTTTTTTCAGGTATTCGCCCGCCGCAACCAAAAAGCCGCTTGTGCCGCAGGCCGGGTCTATGTTCTTGCTGATTTTGATACAAAAATAAAAAGCCCTCTCCGGCACAATTGTGCTGAAAAAGGCTTGAACAAAGGGCTTTCTAGGATTATTCCTAATCTTATAAAGCACTTTTTATTTATTTATTTTGGCCGAACCACTTTCTAGATCCGCCGGTATTCTTGTGACTTACCCTGCATAACAGGTAGGGGAGTAATAATTAAAATGTGTAGAGAAAATTAAAAAGTAAGCTTGCCCAATTGTGCAGACACACGATATGTCATTCTGCTTAGTATAAACTTATCATGTATATCACAGGGAAATTAGCGAATTATTAGACAGTAGCATCCATCGTATACTTATCGTTTGCTAAGAAAATATTCTCTGTTTGTATTGTCCCATTTACCGATGAAGTCTCCGCATATTTTACAAAACACATCAAAGGATAGTACTACTGTATCACTTCGTTTTTCGTCGTATTGTGTTTCGATACACCCTGCGTAGATTCCAACTTTTCCGCAAGACGGGCATATAAGTCCCTGGAATTTTGATTCGACTATTTCATTAACATCTTTCTCCGTAACAAACTTATTATACTTTATTCTATTCAAATTACTTCCCTCCTAACTATTCAATGAACAAACTATTTGAGTAACGATTAAAATGCACAAATAAGACATTACGGAAAACTTAGTACCATGCTCTCAATTTCTTTTAATGTCTTACCTTCTCCAGTTTTCCACATGAGGTTTCCGCTGAGACTAGAACCACCTACAAACGAAGCGGCTGCTGATGGGCTTGAAAGTAAAATATCAGATAAAACAACTCCATTTTCATCAATTTCAGCAGCGTACTGTTCTCTGTATCGACGAACATTTTCCGGACAACTGTGCTGTAGTTTCAGCGAAACAACGCTTCCTTTGAAAACTACAAATCCTTCAGCGGTACGACGGCCACTAGCTTTTCCAGTTGGACGTTCGAAGTAGAAAATAGGTTCACTGTCTTGGGGCATTTGAACTGCGATGTCATTTTCTGTCTTGATAGAGCTGATTATTGGTTCAAAGATCTTGTGTCCAAGAGTACCCATCACAATTTTTGCATAATCAATGAACTCTTCAAGCTCGCTCTCTTTTTCTTCAGTTAGGTTCCCAGGAGTAGGATCATTACCGTTTTTAACGATATATCTTTTTGATTCTGTGGCTATCTTGCAAAAACGATTTTCAAGAAAACTGATCTCGGTTGGACCAAATGAATTGTTGGAAGTTGTAAATACAACAGCTTCTGTCCAATAATCCTTGTCAGGATTGCGTTTGTGTTCCTGCAAACGATTGAGAATTCCCTCACCATTTTTCCTAGCACCGGCTTGGCCAATGTACACCACATTTTCGCCTGTTAGATCAGAATATCCAAACAAGAAATATACACCACTCTGTTTCAGATCATCGCGTTCTCTGCACTTTTCAATTTCGGTACGAGGTATCTTGTACGCAACTCCAGTCCAGTTTGCAAGGGTACATTTAACCCGTCCAATGGCAGAGCCATCCATCAAAAAAAGATTTATGCTTTTCCCACGTAGCGCCATATCTACACCTCTAGCGATAACTGCTCGGGCTTGATTCTGTTTTTCACTAAGTATGAAAAACTTGATTGCAAACGCACTTCATCATGAGATATTAAAACGTACATCCACGGTTTGCCATTATTATTTTGATTCCATTCCGAGACGGCACGACAATACTCCAAAGCAGCAATCGCTTTATCTTTAACTGTTTCATTATTTATTTCATTGGATGCTTTTGTTTCGACCATATAAATGTAATCAACTGTTTCTACAATAAAATCCGGTTCGTACTTACTGGCTCCACCTGGCCCATAGTATATATTGAATTGCTTAGGACTAGGTCGAAGCCACTTTAGTACAGTAGAATCATTTTCAAGAACTATTGCGAAAATTCTTTCTGTGTTACTGTCGAATTTGTATAAAGTATGGCAAGCTTTTGAAAAGCCTTTAAATACTTTTGTTTTAACTTCTGACGCTTGCAAATTGGCACGCAAATCATATAAATCATCAGATTTAAATTTTCCTCCGAAACTAGATTCAATACGGGAAAAAGGCCTCATCTCGGATGCTCTGTATTTAGTTTCCTCTTTATAAAAATGTTGATTCATTTGGGCGTATATTATTTCGGCTAAGCTTCTTTGGCGATCCCTCATTACTTTTTCAGTTTCTTCGGTATTCAAGTACGACAAAAAATGCCTTTTTGCGTCTTCAATAAGGGAGAATAAGAGGTTTGCACTCGTACCATAATCAACATTATCATGGATGATTATGTGACGAACTATCTCATTTTCGACAGAGTCTGCCTTAGGAAAAAGGGCTAAGTCAGCTTCAAATTCAAAAGTGCTACCACCTTCTTGGAGCTCAGTTCCAACGAGGGTATCATCAGAAGGATGCCACCCCAAAGCTCTTGTATCTAGAGTAAATTCATAAAAGCCATGTTTGACTTCTGTAAAAGGCTGAACAACACCCTGAGGAATAGGTATAACTTTATCTGTCAAAGTTTGTACGCAGGTTTCAATTGCAGCAATAACAACATCTTTTAAGTCTTCTGGTTTGAGGTCTAATGTCGGAAACTGACGTATTGTTTCAGCAACTATACTAGTTCGAACAAAATTCATAACACTTTCATCTTTTGTAGCGTCAAATGTCTTAACTTGTTTGCCAAGTTCAGAAACAGTTTTAGAAGCTCTTTGCGCAACAAACTGAGCCACTTGAACGGTTTGCTCAGGGGTTTTACTCACATTATATTCGATGCCGGCTGTGTCTCGAAGCGTTAATGCTAATTGTTCAGTAAAGCTTGATGATTGTGTTATCTCATCATATGCGGTAGGAAGCTCAACTGTCTCACGTAGATCATTTGATCTTGATTCATTTGGATCGATGTAATAAATACGACGAACTAATGAATCCGGATTATTAGCAAGCTTAATTATTTCTTCATAACGATCGTGACTTACTATTGACAATCGATCTATTTCGTCGATATCAGTTCTTTGTCCATATGGCAATCGTAACCCACGCCCTATTGTTTGCTCTGTTAATGTCTCTGATGCAGATGTACGAAGAGGGATGATTGTATAGAGATTTGTAACATCCCAACCTTCTTTTAGCATATTTACGTGGATAACAATTTCAATACGATTATCTGGATTCTCTAGGGAAAGTAAAAGTTCAATATTCTCATCCTTTTCAGCTCCCCTTTGAGAGGAGTTTATTTCCAAAACCTTATCTTTGTAATATCCATGAAAGAAATTAGTTGAAGTAAGGTATTCGCGGATTTGTTTGGAATGCTCAGTATCTTTTGCGACTACGAGCACAAATGGCTTTACAATGGGTTTCCCGGTGCTTCGTGCATATACATCAAGTCGACTCTTTGTTTCTTCATGTAGTCGTATACCATCATTAAGCTTTTCGTGATCAAGTTGTTCAGAGCTATACTCTTCAGGACGAAAATCTTTCCTAGTAAAAACAACAGGAACCTTAACATATAGACCATCATTCAAAGCGTGAGCTAGAGAATACTCATATACTACATTTTTAAAATCAATCTTTCTTGTACCTTTTTGGATTTGTGGAGTTGCTGTTAGCTCAATACCTAGTACAGGTCTTAGCTCATTTATTACGTCAAAACTTCGATCAGCATGATAATGATGACTTTCATCCATTAAAACACAAAGATCCGGAATATTTTTAAGGTATGAAAAATATGACTCGCCTAACACTTCGTTCAAACGTTTAATCCGAGCAGGTTTACCATCTGACGTTTTGCTTTCAGAATTCAACTTTGAAATATTAAATATGTTTATGATAATATCGCTATACCCAATTTTTTGACTATAACGGAATTCCTCATAATTATCACCATCAATAATTCGAGGTTGTGTAACAAATTTATCCAATCCTGCGAAAACGTATTTTCCACAAGACGGATCTCCAAGATCTTTTTTAAGTTTATTATATATTGTTAGATTTGGGGCCATTACAAAAAAATTCTTTATTCCCTTTTCGTAGTGTAAATATGCTATTAGTGCTCCCATAAGTCTTGTCTTACCTATTCCAGTTGCTAATGCAAAACAAACCGACGGAAAATCACGTTCAAAAGAAGAAAGGGTAGGAAAAATTTCTTTGATCATTGATAGCTCTTGATCCATCACAGGTTCTTTTGAAAAGGACAAAATATCACATATTTGTTGAAAGCGATAAAGACTTTCTTTCTGAGGAGGACGTAAAGCCAAACGATTATTTATATATTTTGCGTGATTATTCAGCATCATTCCATTCCTCCTCGTCAATTTCTGGCAAGTTGATTATGTTTAGATTATAATCATTTATCCCATACTCACATTTTGAAAGTACTGATTGAGGTATTTTTCTTACATCAATATTCTCATAGCGTTTCTTCAATCCTGTATCAAATGCTGGAGCACAGATTAGTAAGTTTTCAGATTCAGTAAGGTCGCGCGCGATTTCATCGATTTGTGCAAGAGTAAGGTATTGAGTTGTAACATAAATATAGCTGTTTTCATAACTCCTACCCTGTTTCCAAAAAACTTGTGGGTCTGGACTATACGCAAATCCATTAAGTTTAGCTACTGCCGCTACCAACATCTGAGGATTATATCTTTCATTAAACACTGGCTGTCCATGTTGATCGCGGACAATTAATGTTGGAGCAAGTTCATAAAACCTGAATCCTCCTCCGCCTTTCCAGTCAACAGACTTCGATATACCTGACTGTTCGCCATCCACCACAGACTTAAGACGCGGATGACATAATGTATAACAGTGGTCTCCAAGTTCTATTCCAATATATTTTCTTCCCATTTTATGGGCAACAGCAGCGGTTGTCCCTGAACCAAGAAAACTATCCAATACAAGGTCACCTGGATTAGTAGATATTTCGAGAATTCTTCTAATTAACTGCTCTGGTTTTTTACTTCGAGGGAACTCAACTCCACCTTCATTTGCTAGATCAGCTTTTGGAATATCTTCATGTCTCCATACTGTAGTTAATTTGTTTGTTTTCATAATCAAATTATTCTCTATAAAAGCTGTATCTTTAAGCCATGCAAAAAGCTCAGCATTATAATAATAGAGTGTAGTTTCACTGTTGACATATTTTCCACGACTAGGCGTGTAGTCTACTGTATACAAATACTTCTTATCCATTTTTCTCAACAAATTGTTTTGAAATTCATTTTCCTTCTGTACGTTATTAGTCCTAAATAATTTTTCAAAGTTGACTAAAAAATCAGATTCAATCTCGACTTGTCTATTAATTGCATCTCTAAGTGATATTGTCTCTATCTTAAATCCAGTATGTTTATAAATTCTAACAGGCAAGCCATTGGATGCTGATGGAAACTCTTCAACTAGTTCTCTCGTACCAGGATCAACAAGAACTTTGTTATAACGTTTCATTGTTTTCAGTTCTAGTCGGCTATGTCCCAGGACATCATTGGTATTTAAGGTGTTCTTCTTGTAGATAAGAATATGTTCTGCGTTATTAACAAAAAGACCACCTTGTCCAAGCCCGGCACTACCTGACCGCTCATAGGTGATGTCAGCAACGAAATTTCGTCTGCTAAAAATTTCATCACAAATCACTTTTAAATAATGGCTTTCATCATCATCAATACTGATCCAAATGACACCATCATCAGCTAGTAAGTTGAAAAGAATTTGAAGCCTAGAATACATCAAATTAAGCCATTCTGAATGAGGGATCATATCGTCATAATTAGGATTAGCGACATTTATGTTGAAGGGTGGATCAATATATATGCATTTGACTTGTCCGAAATATTGCTGTTCGATAGCTTTTAAAGCCAGCAAGTTATCTCCATGAATAAGCATATTACCTGATGATAAATCCCCATAATCTTTCGATGAGTCGTGGAGAAGTATTCGTGGTTCGATCCTAAAATCGTTTTCTTTTCCAATCCATGTAAGTTCTAATCTTTGCATTTTATTCCCTCCGTATTTTTAAACAATTTCAAATGAAATTGTCATAATGTGTTCAAGTTTCGATGCACCTTCAAGTTTAGACCTGATTTCAAGCTGTAACCGCTCATTTTGGGCATCGATTTCATCTTCACGGTCGTATATTTCACGACGAAGTTTCTTTCTCTTTTCCTCAAGACGATTGATTTCATCTTTCATGTCAAGCATTTCTGATAATGCCTTATCAGTGCTAGCTTTAAATAAGCGCTTCTTCTCAGTTATTTCTTTGTTTAAATCTTTAAGCTCACGTTGCAATCCATCTTTTAGGTCTTCACTGAATGCATCTAATTTTGCACACTCTGATAAAAAGTACTCTTTGTTAATACGTTCAATCTCAGCTTTCTGTTTTTCTGTATTTATCTGCCTGAGAGAATCTAGATTGGAAACATCAGATCGAGTATCATTTATTATCTCTGCAGGTAATTCCATGATACGATTTATTAAGTCATCATCCAATTCTGTTCCATCTTCGGTGACAACTGTGAAAATCAAATGTTCTTCAGTATCAAAACCACTATATATGAGTTTGTCAATCGATAGAACTCCACGTAGATTAGGATGGCTTTCTAGAAAGCTAATACGATGATCCTGAGCGTTCGTGTGGTCAAAACGTAAAGTTACAGGTGTTAACGGAACTTCTACTGCCTCAGAAAGCCATTGTTGGCACATAGGATCATCACGTCTTAAGAATATGTCTCCTTGGCGTTCTGCATCTTTCCACTGAACATTATATGTTTCTGTTGAACCGTTTACTTGGTATTTAAAACGCCACTGGTCCAACGGCTGGACTCTCTCCGCACCTTTTATAATAAAGAAATTACAGAGCCAACGGCTGAATCTATCGAGACCAGCAAGTGTATCCATCTGGCACCCTCGAAGTCTAGCAGCGACTTCTTCATCGAAGTTTTCAAGGATGGACTGACGAGCGGCAACCATTTTTTCATTAATACGCTCAGAGAGTTCCTCTTGCAAAGCATCAAATTCTCTCTGAATTTCATCGGTAGATTTACAAGTCTGATAAATTTCTGCGATTCTTTTTTCAAAGTCAATGCCGGATTCAATTGATCCAAGCACTTCATCAGATGAGCCGAACAATCCGCTAAACAAACGGAATTTTTGATCTAAAAGCTCATATACTCGAACGTCAGCCGCATTCTTTTTGTTCAAGAAATTTATAACAACAACATCATTCTTCTGACCATAACGATGACAGCGTCCAATTCGCTGTTCAATCCTTTGAGGATTCCACGGCAGGTCATAATTTACTATAAGACTACAAAACTGAAGGTTGATACCTTCTGCAGCGGCTTCTGTCCCAATTAAAATACTCGCTCTATCACGGAACTCCTCGACAACAGCTGCTTTCACATCAGCCTGTCGAGAACCAGAAATAATACCATCGTTTTTATGACGCTCTTTCCATTCAGAATAAATTCGTTTTGAGATGTCGTCGTTGTTAGAGCCATTCAAAAAAACGATTTGATCTTGAAATCCATTGTTTGATAGTAGGTTCAACAAATAATCTTGTGTCCGACGAGATTCAGTAAATATAACAGCCTTTCTTTGTCCGCCACGTTTTTCCGTCTCATCAAATCCATTTTGCAGCGCAACCAGCAAATTTTCACCCTTGGCATTATTTGTAATACTCTTGGCTAAGTCGGCGTACTCTCTTAACATATTGAGTTCATTTGAAACGGCAGCACGATCTTGTTCAAGGCCATTAAAGAGAGGATCTTCTGCATCTTCTTGTTCTTCAATTAGTTCATCAAAGGTATCATAATCTTCACTGAATTCAAGCTGTTTATCAAGTCCCTTTAGAAGTAGCTCAAGTCTTTCAATCAATGAGTTTAACGTGCCTGAAATCGCAAATGTAGAAGACGCCAATAATTTCCTTAGTACCAAGGTAATTAAGGTTCTCTGTCCTTGAGGAAGAGCAAATAATCGCTCATTTTGTAAATAAGAGGACACCAGATTGTAGAGCTTTTCTTCATCTGCTGTTGGAGTATATTCTTGTAGAATAGCAATACGGCTGGTGTAATTAACATACTCCGTTACTTGTTTCCGGAGTGTGCGTTTGCAAAATTGTTGCAGCCGTATTTTTAAAGCTCGATTACGCAGTTCTTCATTTGTAACCGAAACATACATGTCACGGAAGGTACGAGCATCGCCAAAAACATGCTCATCAATGATACTTACCAAGCCATATAACTCCATCAGATTATTTTGAAGAGGGGTCGCGGTGAGAAGTAATTTGCGTTTCTTTGATAACGCCATTTTTAGTCGGCTTCCTGTTACGTTACCAGATTTATAAACATTACGAAGTCGGTGTGCCTCATCAATTATTACAAGATCCCAGGGAGTAGCATGAACTTCGTTAGCCTTTAGTGAAGCAAAGTTATAAGAGCAGATAACAATTTCATCCTTGATCTCGAACGGATTCAAAACGCCGGCTTTTTTTGCCTTGTTGAAATTGGCCGACTCGAGTATTGTGGACTTTATGTAAAATTTCTCTTCAAGTTCGGCTCTCCATTGTGTTCGAAGGGAAGCCGGAACAATGAGTAATATTCTGCGTTTGCGTTCTGACCAATGCTGAGCAAGCACCAACCCTGCTTCAATAGTTTTTCCTAAACCAACCTCATCAGCAAGTAACGCCCCGTTTGAAAGCGGTGATTTCAATGCAAATAACGCAGCATCAACTTGATGGGGATTTAGGTCTACTTTAACGCCTGACATTGCTGACGCAAGTCCATCAATGCTAGCTTGAGGACGTTTCAATATAATTTGCTCAGCAAAATACCTCGCCTGATGTGGCGTATATCTATCCATAATGAATCACCCCCCTTATTTCTTAGAATCGTCGCTGATTTCCATAATGTCTGCGATATCGCAATTCAAGGCTTTGCAGATTTTTTCGAGGATTTCGGTGTTTACATTCTCATTCTTTCCTAGCTTGGTAATTGAAGCCGAACTGATACCTGCAAGCTGCTGAAGATCCTTTTTTTTAAGATCTTTATCAATCAGTAGCTTCCATAATTTTTTATAAGTAATTGCCATTTCGCTCACCCCATTTAGTGTATCGAAGCATATTGCACCCGTCTGTACAGGAAAAGCATATCAAATAAAAAAGGAAATAGCAAGAATAAAACGAGCGAACGCTTGATTTTTTGTGCATTTCTCTTGATTTATTCTATTTGAAATGTTACTGTTATAATATGGAGGCGATAATATGATATTCATTGGTGGTGTTCATGGGGTTGGCAAATCATATTTTTGTAGCAAAGCCGAATCGGAATTGTCTATAGTTACATACTCTGCTAGCGAACTGATTTCTGAAAGAAAAAAGTTCAAATTTTCCAATGACAAACTGATACCCGACATCGATGAAAATCAGCAATATCTTCTGTTAGCAATCGATGAGCTAAATTCAATAGAAAATCAGTACATCCTTGACGGACATTTTTGTTTGCTTAATTCACATGGAGATGTCACAAGAATTCCGATCAGTACTTTCCAAAAACTCCAGCCAGATGCAGTCATCATTCTTACATCAAGTCCAGATATAATAGCTGAAAGACGCAGGCTCCGCGATGGTATGGACCATAGCGTTGAAGATATCACAAGATTTCAAAATGAGGAAATTAACTATGCGACGAAGATCGCTAATGAGCTACAAGTACCTTTTTTTGTTTCTCTAGGAGAGGATGATTTAGACAAAACACTTGACTTTATACGAGTGATTATGGGGAGGTAGTATGATGGCAGGGAGATTCACTTTTAAGAAATTTGCGGACATTGATTTAGACGACCCTTTTTTCGATTCTCTCAAGGAAGATTATCCAGCAGATGAACACAATATAGGCTTTCAAAGGTGGTTCCAAAGAAAAGCCACCACTGATTCAACGGCACTCGTGTTTGATGATGAAGAAGGTTTAGGAGCTTTTATCTGCCTTAAAGATGAGAATGAGCCTATCGAACTTGCAGATAGGGTACTCCCGGCCATTCCAAGAATTAAGATAAGTACACTTCGACTCGCGGAAAGATACCGAGGACAGAGGCTTGGCGAAGGTGCTATTGGATTAGCCCTCTGGAAGTGGCAGAGATCCAGAACCGAAGAAGTGTACGTAACTGTATTTGAAAAACATGAATTACTAATAGGACAACTAGAACGCTTTGGATTCTATTTAGCTGGGTACAATAACAACGGTGAATGTGTATACATAAAAAGCCGCTCTAGTGTGGATTATAGTGACCCATATAAATCATTCCCCTTTATAACTCCCGATTTTCAAAATGCAGGATACTTGATTGTTGATGATGTCTACCATGACACTCTGTTTCCCTATTCAGAATTAAGAAACACTCTTCAAGAACAGGTTGGTCTTGCAGTAGCTAATGGTTTAACTAAGATTTATATAGGATCCCCGACCAGTAGACTACCCTATAGGGTAGGAGAACCTGTTTTTGTGTATAGAAAATATACCGGACCTGGACCTAAAGGATACAAGTCTTGTATTACATCGTATTGCATTGTTACAGAAGTTATCGTCGCTAAGGAAAATAACAGTTATAATATATCATTAGAAGATCTGCTGCATCGTATTAATAATAAGTCAGTCTTTGATGAGAATGAAATTCGAGTTAAATACAATAATGAGCGTAATTTAGTGGTAGTAGAAATGTTGTATTATGGTTTCTTCGGGGCCGGAAACAACGTCAATTGGGTGTGGTTGAAGAACAATGATCTTTGGCCTGACTCCTACCCGACTACCGCTCGCCTGACGCCAGAGCAGCTTGACGTTATACTAAGGGAGGGCGACATAGATGTGTCAAATGTTATTATCGATTAATCCTGAACATGTTGAAAACATTCTCAGTGGAAAAAAACTTTTTGAGTTTAGAAAGGTACGATGTAAACCTGAGGTTGATAAGATAATTATATATGCGACTGCCCCGCATAAAATGGTAGTAGCTGAAGCTGAAATTGATGAGATTATTGAAGATGATATCAATGAAGTTTGGAGGCAGACAAAAGAGTATGCGGGGATAACATATAGTTTTTTCCGGGCCTACTATAAGGGGAAAAAGAAAGCAGTTGCATATAGGCTCAAAAATGTTGAAGCTTATGACGAACCTAGGAAACTTTCAGATTTTGGAATTGAGTATCCGCCGCAGTCATTTATCTACTTAAAAGCTTCAGCTTTGTAATTACCTATTAAATAGACATCAAGAGTCGCACTGAAAAATGTGCGGCTTTTTTTGTGCTTGACATGACATTTCAAATGTGATACGCTAATAAGCGAAGTAGCGAATGAGCGTAAAAGCTCGCTTACGAAAGGAGGTTCGAATCATGGCTGGTGAATTTGGAAAATTCATTGATGAAAAGCGCAGAGGACGTGCCGCCGATGGTGGAGATATCATGTTGAAAGATATTGCAAAAGCAATGGAAATGACAGCAACATACCTCTCGGACATTATTAAAGGAAGGCGAAATCCGCCTGAGATGAAATTGCTTGAGAAGATTGCTAAAGTGCTTCACCTATCTCCAGAAGAAAAAGCAGAGATGTTTGATCTTGCCGGACGCGAACGTAATGAAGCAGCTCCTGACCTGCCGAGTTACATTATGGATGAGGATATTCCTCATGTAAGGGTTGCTTTGAGAAGAGCAAATGATAAAAAACTTGGAGATGATTTCTGGAAAAAAATTGTTGAAGAAATGGACGATAAGGAGTGAGCCTATGCCTTCAAACGGAAAGCTAAACGATTATGTACCTCGTATAAGTAAGGCTGAATTTGATGATGAGGCCACTAAATTCTTGTCAGCTTATTATCCAGAAGCTCTTGTGTCTCCTATGCCTGTGCCAATTGATGAGATCGCAAGAAAAAAGTTGGGGCTAACAGTCGTTGAAAGCCGGCTTACAGAAGATTTTAGCATACTGGGACAGATGTGTTTTACTGGTGGATTAGCTGAAATCTACGATCGTGAGAACGATGAATACAGAGAGGTTAAGGTTAAGCCTGGGACAATGATCATTGATCCCGATACTCTTACCCTCCGTAATCTTGGCAGTAAACGGAATACAATTGCACATGAATGTGTTCATTGGGTCAAGCATCGAAATTACCACATTATTGCGAGTGTCAACGATGGAAAGACTGCAGTGGCATTTCGATGCCCCGCGGACATAAAGAATGAAAGTTACAATACTGATTGGACCGATGAGGACTGGATGGAATGGCAAGCTAATGGTATCGCACCACGTATCCTTATGCCAAAGGAAACAGTGGGAATCATATTTGCGAGATTGTTAGCTGAAAGCCGTTCGAATCCTTTTATTGCAGCGAATCTCATGCCACCTACTCGTTGGATTATTGAGCAGATTGCTGCATTTTATCAGGTATCAAAACAATCTGCTGAAATCAGACTTAATGAGTTGGGGCATCTCCCTTTATAGGAAATGCTCCTATATGAGATGCACCATTTTTTTTGCTTATTAACTTCGCTAAAGAGCGGAGCAGCGATACTGCGAACAAAAGGAGAATGCCTATGAGAAAAATGAAGTGTCCAAACTGCGGGCGAAGAGCCTTTGATATTTCTAAACTTCCAAAGGAGGAAGTCGAAGTCACCCTTAAGTGTCCACAGTGCGGAAAGTTCGTATCGGTTCCCTGTAATGAAGATTCAGAGATTAAGGCTTCTTAACTTAAGTTTGAGGCCTGATGAAAGGGGGTGATTTTATGGCTAAAAGTAACAGCAAACAAACATCCCCATCGGTTGCTAGCAAGGCATCGTCTCTTTTAAGAGATGGCAGAACCAGTTCCAAGACCAAGTCAGTGGCTGCGAGTGCACTGTCACAGACAAAAGCATCACCAAAGAAAAAATAACCACATAGAGTCATACCGAGCAACGGAGCCGAGTGCGAGCTACCAAATGGCCGGATGAGTTACGAAATTCAAATTCGTGACCATCCGGCTTTTTGTATTTCGTGACCATTCGGCTCTTTTATATATCTCACGCTTGGCTCCTGCATGAAAGGAGCCAATTATGTCAAATCACGACAATCAGAACCAAACCAACGAACGCAAAATATACCTAAAGGACCTGCACCAGTGGGTACCCGTCAGCAAAACCGACTATGACAACTATTACCGCGATATTAATGCCTATCGCCGCAGGCAACAGGAGCACGGCCGCTGTGTCTGCCCAGCAAACAAGCGCTACCTCTGCAATATGGACTGCTGGACCTGCCATTTTCACAAGGCCGGCGATGAACTTTCCCTTGATTACACCGTAACTGACGAGGACGGCAACGAAAAAAGCTGGCTCGATGACTTGGCGGACGATACTCCCAGCGCTCAGTCCATCTTGGAGGATCGGGAACTACTGGACAACCTTATTTGCATGCTGGACAAGCTCGACCCCGACGGACGCCGTATCTGCGAGCTACTGATTCAGGAAAAGTCCGAACGAGAGATTGCTGCCATCATGGGCATTTCCCGGCAATCCACCATCAACTACAAGAAGAAAAAAGCGTTTGACGCTTTGCGGGAGCTTCTACGCGACTACATCTAATACCTTATCCATCTTTCTCCGGCTACTTAAGTTGGTGGCCGGAGAAAATCTTTTTTCCTGATTTTCGTTCAACCACCATTCTCACCTCCATTGGGTAGTGGAAAGAGCAAAACGACAAGCGCTCCTTCCAAGGAGGTGAAAGAAATGCAAAAGGCACAGACAAGACCACGGAGCTGCGCTGCAGATGATGAACTCGTAGATGTTCTCACTGCGATCAGTGTTGTATCCATGAGGCTGGCAAGAAAATTGACCTTGCTCGCCGGACAGAGCCAATCCAAGGAAGGAGGAAAAGCACATGAGCAGAATGAGCGACATGGCCATGACCATCGAAGAACTACGCAGCGCAGCTGCAGCTATTAACGAAGCCGCAAATTGGCTAGCTGAGCAGTTCAGCACCAATAAACCAGCGCCAGAACCTACACCCACCGAACCGGTACTTACTCTGGAAGCGGTCAGAGCAGTCCTCGCGAACAAGTCCCGCGCTGGCTTCACCGCTCAGATTCGTTCTCTGCTCCAGAAGTATGGTGCCGATAAGCTATCCGGTATTGATCCGGCCAACTACAAGGCCCTGCTTGAAGATGTGGAGGGACTAACTGATGCCACCTAAAGGACACGCACTTCTATCAGCATCCTCGTCGGAGCGTTGGCTTCATTGTCCTCCCTCGGCTCGACTCTGCGAGAGCTACGACGAAAAGGGAAGCAATTATGCTGCTGAAGGCACCGATGCTCACGAGCTTTGTGAATACAAGCTCCGCCAGGCACTTGGCATGGAGGCAAAGGACCCTACTGAAAACCTCACCTGGTTCAACGAAGAAATGGCCGACTGCGCTTTTGGCTACGCGGCCTACATCCTTGAACAGGTAGAATCAGCAAAGCAGACCTGCGCCGACCCGGTCGTCCTGATCGAGCAGCGTGTGGACTTCTCTCGCTGGGTGGAGTCCGGATTTGGAACAGCTGACTGCCTCATTATAGCAGACGGTATTCTGCAGGTATGTGACTACAAGCATGGTCTTGGCGTTCTCGTAAGCGCAGAAAAAAATCCGCAAATGCAGTGTTACGCCCTTGGTGCCCTGGAGCTGTTTGACGGAATCTACGACATCGACATCGTGCGAATGACCATTTATCAGCCCCGGCGCGATAACATCAGCACCTACGAGCTCTCAAAAGATGAGCTATACCACTGGGCGGATGAGGTGCTAAAGCCCACTGCCGATCTTGCTTTTGCCGGTGACGGTAACTTCCTCTGTGGCGAATGGTGTGGTTTCTGCAAGGCAAAGCACGACTGCCGCGCCAGAGCCGATGCCAACCTGGAGCTTGCACGCTATGACTTCAAGCTTCCGCCGCTACTCACGGATGAGGAAGTCGAAGAAATCCTCACCCAAGTCGATGACCTTGTCTCTTGGGCCACGGACATCAAGGAATACGCCCTACAACAGGCCATCAGCGGTAAGGAATGGAACGGTTGGAAGCTGGTCGAAGGCCGCTCCAATCGCAAGTACACCAATGAAACAGCAGTTGCTGATGCAGTTATAGATGCAGGCTTTGACCCATATGACCACAAGGTCCTCGGCGTCACTGCCATGCAGAAGCTGCTCGGCAAATCCCGCTTTGACGAACTACTCGCGGCTTACATCGAAAAGCCGCAAGGTAAACCAACACTCGTACCGGAAAGCGACAAACGCCCGGTCATGAATACAGCCAAAAATGATTTTATGGAGGAAAACGATTATGAATAACAACACCAACAAAGCCAACAACCCAATGAAGGTTATCACTGGACCTGACACCCGCTGGAGCTATGCAAACATCTGGGAAGCCAAGAGCATCAACGGCGGCACTCCGAAGTTCTCTGTTTCGCTTATCATCCCGAAGTCCGATACCAAGACCGTCGTGAAGATCAAGGCCGCTATTGAGGCTGCCTACCACGATGGAGAAGCAAAGCTCAAAGGTAGCGGCAAGTCCGTGCCCCCGATGGCAGCAATCAAGACCCCGCTCAGGGATGGCGATTCTGAACGCCCCGACGATCCCGCTTACGCCAATGCGTACTTCATCAACGCCAATTCCGCTACCGCGCCCGGCGTCGTGGATGCTGACCGTAATCCTATTCTGACCCGTTCCGAGGTGTACTC
>Ga0074193_1001374_pt1 | contig 30073 bp, 31 predicted proteins | sample EPASupsiteHSE605_FD_64523 | JGI IMG/M metagenome (GOLD analysis project Ga0074193, IMG submission 64523) | Bioremediated contaminated groundwater from EPA Superfund site, New Mexico - Sample HSE6-05 | ecosystem: Environmental > Aquatic > Deep subsurface > Groundwater > Contaminated ... | reverse complement strand
CTGTCATTCAGAGCCCTTCGTTCCTCAGGATAAACTCCGCTGTCACACTGAGCGGAGTCGAAGTGTGAACAGCGTAGACTTAGCTCCCGCGCAGCGGTCACAGCTCCGGTCTTTGCTCCGTTAGAGTCGCTACTCCTGTCTACCCTTCGACTCCGCTCAGGGTGACAGGAGCTGTGATCAACATATCGAATAAATCCGAGTATTTCAATCTTCATGATTGATCTGTTTTTTGTTGAAATTATTGTGGCTTGTTTCATTCAAACATTTTGCAAATGCTGGCAATTGATCCCAGTTACTGTTTATGAGTGCTTCTTTCTTATTACGCGTCCAGCCTTTAATTTTCTTTTCTAATTCAATCGCCCCATTCGCATCATATTCAGCTGAACACCAAACCAGTTTTACTGGTCTACGGTTATGCGTATAAGCTTTTTTTATCAACCCCTCCTGATGCTCCCACAAGCGACGATCAATGTCGTTTGTAACGCCTGTGTAATAGGATTCATCAGCACATAGTAAAATATAAACCTGCAGGTAATTCATTAATACAAATATAATTGTTTTCTGAAAGACAAAACTTCGCTGTCAATCTATTCTTCGCTGTCACACTGAGCCTTTCGTTCCTCAGGATAAACTCCGCTGGCATTCTGAGACCACCAGCAAAACGCGTTTTGCAACCTAAAATCAAATGACTCAAAACCTGCTGTCATTCTGAGCGGAGTCGAAGAATGAACAGCGTAGACTTAGCTCCCGCGTAGCGGTCACAGCTCCGGTCTTTGCTCCGTTAAGGTCTGTTCTCCTGTCTACATTTCGTTCCGATAGCCATCGGAACCGCTCAATGTGACAGAAGCGGGTCGCTGCTCCTGTCTACCCTTCGACTCCGCTCAGGGTGACAGAAGCGAGGCTCAGGGTGACAGAAGCTGTGATTTTAGTGACAGAAGCTGGGCTCGGAAAATCAGGAATTAGCGCCCTCACATACTTTATGACCCATCAGGTCTCTCATCTACTCACCACTCAAAACTCTTCTGTTCATGTTTACAACCAACGAAATCTGATGATGTCCGAGCCCTGGAAAATCTTCAATCTGCTTTGATATGTTGTAGCCATACAACAAGTTGAAAACGCCGCCTAAACTCAATCCAGCTTTGGGTGTAACAACAAACAACGATTGTTCAAAATCGCTGTAGCAAGCTGCTTCCAGTGCCCACATGGTTATTACCCACGATGTTTCAAAACCTCCTTTCAAACTGTAAAACATCTGCGGGTCGGATGATGATGTACGTAAATGTGCATCAACAAAGCCATACAAGCACCAGCTGCCAAAATCCAGCCCTTTGTCAATCATGCCAAGCCGCGCAATGCCAACGCCCAATCCGGGCGACTGCTGCATCGATAATGTATACCGCGGCGTCCAATACACATGTTCCGGCTTAGTGGTCACTGAATCGCTTTGTGCGAAACTATTCAGCGTGATCAATGATATAATGACAAAACAATATTGTTTAAGAGCTTTCATCCTTGCTTTTTCAACAGACTTTTACAAAATAATTTTCCCGTCTTTAATGGTGAAGCTGTACAATACCGATGTATCGACCGACTGATCATTGATTTTACCGGCTGTCCACGTCTTCATCTCTGCAAACACAGCCACAATCTGACTGTCCAGTTCGGAGCTCTGTGTTTTGTTGTCAATCTCACATCGCACCATTTCGCCCTTGCAATTCACAATCAGATTCACCATGCCCTTATCGTTGTAATTTGGTTTATCTTTCAGAAAACTGACCTTTGAGTTGAGTTCTTCTGTAAGTTCTTCATCTGTTTTCGGAGCCACAGCTTTAATCTGTCCGTTCCCGGTCAAAGGTATAATGGCGTACACATGCGAATTGTCGCAAACACCGGGAATGGGCTCTTCTACCTGCATGATCGCAACAAAATTATTGATTGAACTTTTCTGTGAAGTAGCACAGGAACTTAAAAGTGTAGCCATCGCAATGCTGCAATAAAAAGCTACGCGGGTTTTGTTTTTCATTTGTATATTTTTAGTTTTGTGTTGTTTTAATGTTCAGTTTTCTACTTAATCACCACCGTTAAAGAGCCGATTTGTTTGATACTGCCGTTAGGTCCTTGCACCATAATATCAGAGAAGAATACACGATCGCCGGTTCTCAGTTTTCTTATTCTGCGCTTCATGGCTGGCGTGAACAAATAACTATCGCTTTGCCGGTCAATGATTCGCCTGCCAACTTTGAAACTCATTACGAAAGATTGTACATTAATAAAAAACGTGACTGTACTTCAGACTGTCGGCGCAAAGCAGATCGTCCCGGCTGATGCGCCCATGACGCAATCCGGGTATTAGTACATGTGGATATTGCCGGAGGGTCGATAATCTTTTTTCATAATCAATTCTATCGGATGTTCTGTACTCCAGGGTAATCTTCATATATTCACCCACTTTCCATGGTTTGAAAACCGCCGTGTCGATCTGATGTTTCTCCACAATCTCCTTCAATGTTTCGTCATCTGCATTTTTATTGACCAAACCGCTGAAAATTAAACATCGTACGGCGGCATTCGCATGATCTGTATATTTAATCAGCGCTTCAACAGGACTGTTGATCATCAGCAGGTAATAACTTTCTCTGGTTTCATCGTCCATTTTCACAACGCCTTCGTGGTATGCCTGCTCTGTTTCAATGTCTTTTACAAACTGCTCAAACAATGAATCAACGCTTGCTGTTTGAGCAAACAGTATTTGTGCGCAAATAATCAGGATTGTGGTGAACAGGGTTTTCATATTTAAGCTTCTATGTAAATTTTATTTTCTGTTGAATTCATAGCTGAAATCAAACCATAAATAACGTCTCGGTATATACATAAGACGTCATCATCCACCGTGTCATCCTGATGGCTATCAGGATCTGCGGTGGATGATGAGTCACGTCTGGTAGATCCTGAAACTCGTTCAGGATGACACCAGATGTGACCGTAATTACTGAAATGTTTTATTGAAAGTTTTTGCATACAGCCTCCAGTGATATTTTTAATTCATTTCATCCGGATCATACACTTCGAAAATTTTAATTTCATTTCTGCAGAATTTGAAAAACACCACATAAAATTTCTTTTTTTCCGGATTATAAAATACAATACTGTTGGTAAAATAATGAAACGATAGCCGGCCTCCATCCTTGTCTTCGAAAAATGTTGAATAGTATTGTGTATCCATACAGCCCTCTTCCATAAACTGAGTGGAAATATGAATGCTGTCCACCACCATTGTTCCCAAACTATCGTACAACCGTATCGGGAGCGGTTTTACATTGGTCAGGGTTGTGTCGGGCATGGCTTCTCGCCTGATGATCGCCGTGTCATTTGTAATTTCAAGTACATCGTATGAACCCGGTTTGTATGGATCATTGTTTTTTTCAAAATAAAAGAAATCTTTTTCATCAAAGTGCACAAAACGAAGCTCATTCACTTCGATTGGATTCGTGGTCATGCTGTTTTCACGTTTCTGCTCAAATAAAAGTTTATATTTCAGTTTTCCGGAGTTTTCAATCTGCTCTGTCACCGCTTTTTTACTGTTTTTCGCTTCGCCGCTCCCCTGCTCTGTTTGAGCAATACTGAACAGACTGAAAATCAAATTCAGTAATAAATATAGTGTTGTTGATTTCAAGAAATTACTATTCATTTTTGTGGCAAAAAAATCAATCAAGTGTTTAAAAAAGCGCACAGGCCAAATTCAAGCGCAATTTAATTATTTTTACAATTGATTTATCAAAATGTTGTTTTTCGTCCAGATTTAATCAGTGTTGGGTTGATTAAGCATTATTATTTCAATATCACTTCCAAATTCACCGATTTCGTTCTCGCTGCTTCGTCTTTATCTGTATACAACATTATCAGGTCATTCTGATTCATATACATGGAGTCCATCTGTCCGAAATTCAGCCAGTTGTTGTCCGAAATATCAATGATCAATTCTTTGCCATTATTAAAATTATGCACAATCAGATTTTCAAATTCTTCATTCCGGATATAGGCAATCAATTCGGGCATATTATAAATCCGTTGACTATAACTGAATTGCTCATCAGGCCTGTTGTTCTGTGTAAATACAAACACCTGACTGTAACAGGGGCCACCACAAGGAAATCCAATAACAGTATAATAATCATTACAATAATCTATGCCCGACATGCGTGGACGAACATCCAAAATGCTCCTTTTCTTTATTGTTCCGTCGCTGTTTTTAATCGTTAATACAAAAGCACTACTGTCTTTCAGTGTGTCTTCTTCAAGCACCGAAGTGTACAATTCACAATTACATTCCGAAACAACCACAATCGAATCGCGGACACTATTTTCTGTATTATTGACACTCACCTGGTTGTTTCCTGAAGTGTCAATGCTTTGAAAATGCTGATTGCATGCAGCCAGCATAATTACAATCAATACAATGAAACATGTCTGAGTTGTTTTCATCTTAATTTAAGATATAAATACGTTTTAATCATTACCACAACGATATCTGTCTTCTCCAAACATTCCCATGTTGAGCCCGAATTCATCATGAAAAATTTTTACAATATTTGCCATTTTGCGACACTCATCAAATGTATCCTCAAAAACATCTGGGCAATTAAACCAATAAAACTTATACTTGCTCCTGGTGGCATACTCAACATAAAAAGTATAACCGTCAGCGACATTGCTTTTAAACCCTGGAATATCAACCTGAGCAGGCAATTCGTAAATGTTTTCATGCTCAATTTTTTCGAAAAATGTTTCCCAATTGGTGGCAGGCCGCACTTTTTTCACAGAGAATGTATCAATATAAGTGGCTTTTGCCATTTCAGAAAAATCCATTCCTTCCTGATACCGACAATGCTCAATATATCTGTAATGAAGACAAGTCCATTGGTTTTTAATTTTTTTTATTACGTAGAGATGACCGATGTTTAATACTTCCACTTTTGCCCAGAAACGTAATTCAAATGAATCAACTCCAATTTCCAATGGGTTGAGCGATAATTCCTGAGTAATGCTCTTTTTATGAATGTACGGGATGTTTGATTGATGATTTTTTGTTGTATCCGGTATTTCAATTTCAAAATCGCGTTGCTCAGTTTTCTCATGTTTTTTACACGATGCAATTAAAATAATTATCAAAATCATAAAAAACAATTTTGTTTTCATATACATGCGTTTTATTGATTAAAAACGTGAAAGAATACTTGTTTGTTTTGCCAATTCATGCGCGAAAAGAGTTCAAATAATTTATGATTTTCACATCCTCACCCACCAATTCCCATCCGACATGCTGATGCCCACAAGTCCCTGCAGCTTGTTGTAAAAGATCGTGTCGCAATGCAGGCTGTCGGGCGTATTGCAGGTGCCGGGAATGGCGTACACATTAAAAAATGACGATGCCCCAAGATGCAGCGTATCGCGATACATACCGTTTGCCAGGGTATAGGCATCTATGTCTTCGACTCTGAGATCCGGAAAATGTGAATAAAAATTTCTGTAGTTGGCGCTATATGTTGTAAACCCGAAAGAAACAGTTGCATACACCACGGGCCACGATGCAAAAGGATCGTTCTGCTCAAGATACACTCTGAAACTAAACGGAGCTCCTTCGGCGTTCAGGAGTGTGTATTCATTTTCCGTAAAACAAAAATCGGTGCACCGCTCGCTGGTATGTGCGCGGTCGGTGCGTATATACATCGCTGTGTCGCGCGTCACAACACGAAACATACAAGTGTCACCCTGACTGTCAATAAAACAGATCGAGTCGTTTTCCGCATACGGATTGATGGCCTTCTGCTCCGGCGTCAGCATGACGTTTCCCAGATTGTCGTTCTGACAACAGGCGCTGCATAATATCATGGCTGCGAAAATCAAATAGTTAGTCTTCATGATTACATTAGAAGAATGCCTTTTTCATTTCCAAAACAAGTTCTGCTCAATCCAGCCAATGATTATTTTTTCTCCTCTTTCACTCTTAAAAAAATGACAATCGTTTCGCCGCCTCCATCCAGGCCTTCTGTGGTGAGCTCGGTCTCCGTAAGATTAGTGATTTTTGAAGTAATACTGGACGCCAACTCGTCGGTCTGGTGCTGCGTACATGTCAGTTCCATCGATTCGCTGTTTAGCTGCCATGTACCTTTTACCAGAATTTCACCGGATTCGAGGCTTTCAAAAGTACCATCCGGATTGATTTTCAAATAATCATTTTTCATTTCATCCGGGACGGGATAAATCCGGCCATCGGTTTCTCTGTATTCGAATGCAACCCAGGTCTTGCACAACTTTGCCAGCGTTTCGTCATCGGGCAACGAAGCGGTTTCCTTTTCAGCTTTGCTTTCGCGTGTTGATGTCTGTTTTTCCTGTTTATTACCGCAGCTGTACAGCAGCGAAAAAAGTAAACTGAAAAAGAAGATTTTTTTTCTCATGAGATTTTATGTTTTAAGATTTTCTATTGTTTGGCTTCAAGATGTGTACTTAAACTGTATATTTTTTCATAGCTGGTCATGACTTTTGAAAATTTTAGCTTTCTGAAAATCATATCCCTTCTGTATTTCATTCCTTTCGCACAATTGGCTTGTAATCAAAATATTTATACTCGGCTGGCAATCGAACCCTATCAGAAGTAACTGTTGATGTCCGGCCTGTTTTGTAATCATGAATGACTGATGTCATCAAAAACTCGTCTGAAGCCGATTGAATGTCAACATCAATGTATTCGAGGGTGTCAAGCCTGTAACCATTCCATCTGAATTTTGTGGCATCCCCGCCACCGTTTCCAATATAGTAACTCACAATAGTATTGGTATTGAAATAAAAGGTCGGATTTGGCAGATCAATGGTGTTTTCATACATAAATCGCCTGGTTGATGTATTGAAAAGTATAATTACAGCACCGTTTTTCAAACCGGTCCCCGATGCGCCATAGTATTCAATCAGCAAATCCAACTGGCCATCGCCGTTCATGTCAATTAAAGTATCTGTGCCGTACATGATGACATAAGAAAAATCATCATTGTCTTTCAATTCCCACAAAAGCTTATCTGCTTTCCCACGCAAAGTTGTTGTGTCAAAAGTCTTGATTTCATCGGCATTTGATGCGCTGTCTTCAAGATGAAACATGTCATTGTTTGTAAAAAAATCATTGCTTTTTTGGCTTGCATTCTCCGATTCCGGTGCTCTGCATGCGCTGCATAATTTCATTACTGCTAAAATCAAATGGGATGGTTTCATAGTTTTGCTGAATTACATCTGATACTTTTTAAAATCAACTCCGCACTTTTCAAATCTGCTGTCATGCTGCAGCAATTCATCAATCCGGCGTATGCAATCCCGATTGTTGCCGGCCATGATAAATGCGAAATTCCAGACGTCTTTAGAAATTGTAAACGGGCCGCAATCCGATTGTATTTTATATAGTATTTCGTCGTTCATCCACAGATCCTCACGTCCAACTCCAAGTGGATGAATTTCGCCAATGGCATCAAACAAATCAACACCAAAAGAGTTGTCACCTGCTCCATTGAAAACTTCAATCAGTAATTCTGCTGAGCCATATCCGGGGCGGCAATGGTACTTGTATTTTTGAGTATTTTCCATTTATTCAATCCATTTTATGCGTGAAACTGTCAATTCCCATTTTCCGTTGTTCTTTTCGTAAAAGGCCACTCCTCCCTCATAGCCTAATCTGAAACTCACAATTGCTTCCGTCCTGCTTTGGTTGAAGTCGATACCGTAAATAAAGGGATGCGTTTCAATATGCCAGTAACCGCCCCAATGACCATGAAGAATTCTGACTCTTTCATTAAGGAACTTCAGCCTTTCAGCACTTTCTCCCCTGGCACTCGAAGGGCTCATTATCCCTCCAAAGCCCAATGGATAACTCTTACTCCCCAGAAATTTATTAATCGCTTTTGAATATTTCGGAAACAGGTATAGTGCCTTGGCCTGCTCAAATTGAATATCCGGTCTGAAATTCTTAATCTTTTCACTTGACAGTTTCAGTGAATCCTTGTTTTTAAACACGCTGGCATCCAAAGTGTCGGCTTTGTACGTGGTAGTCGGGATTGAATTCTGAATAATGACATAATCAATACCCACATACGAACTATCGTCCATTTCTGCCTCTCCGACCCGATTCAAATTATATGGATTGTAAAAGTCCATATAAATCAAGTACGCGTCTTTTTGCAGATCGCTTAATGAATCGAGCGATGTAAGCGGCGTTGATTCGCTTTGCCATTGCTGCAGAAATGATTCCAACTGACTTTGCGATTTGGCCTCATAGGCTTTTTTAAGCTTCTTAAGCTCTTTTTGTCCAAAACATGTTGACACAATAAGAACAAGAAATACAACCAAAATATTTTTCATGTGCCTGGATTAATAAACAATAATTCACTCTTCAGCCTTGGAAATTAATTCTCCGTAAAAATATAAATTTTTTGAAATAGTTTTGAAAATATTCTTTGTGATGTGATGTACGCTTTAGAGAATTTGGCGGGAACTGAATTAACATTATCTCCCGTTCTGATTAAACATACCACCAATCCAGGTTCCAGGCACGCTGCCTTCGTGTTCCTGCCTGATCCAGCCGCGGTCATTGGTTTCTTTGTACTTGAATGGCTTTAATGCCGACCGAACAATGATAATCCAGAAAGGAAGCAACAGTGTTATGCAAATGTTTCGGATTTTCTGCGCCCGTTCCAACAGCTTGTTCCGTGAAATCCAGACTACGGAATATGTTGATATTCCCAGATACACAAATATCGCTATTGCTAATTGAAGCTGAGTGTTCATAGCTATTTATTCATTCTTCAGTAAAGGAAATTCAATGGATTGGTTCATCTGTTTTTGATAGGTAATTTCAGCTGTTTCAATATGAATATTCCGGCTGTGGAAATTATTATTCACGCAATCTGATTTCCCGAACCAGAGAGCCGGCATAGTATTGCTCCACTTGAATCAGATCGCCCTGATTGCTGTAATACAATTTAAAGGTCTCGCTATTTTCAAATATACTGACAATCTGCTCAATCTGACCAGCTGAATTGTATATTATGTTGTAGTTATACGGCATATTTGAACAAATGAAACAGCCTGAATACGAATAATTCACCATACGCCCCAGCGAGTCGTAGGTATAGCTATATTCCCAGTTACTGTAAATACGGTCTTCTGCATCAGGGTCCTGCCATTCAGAAATTTTTTTGTTTGCCTGTGATGTATCGATGAGCGTTTCAGGAACAAACGGAGGTGTCTGAAAATGTTTTTGAAAAAAATAAACATCCGTTTTCTCATCATTTGTTTTTATTGTATCACACTCTCTCTGTTTCAATGCACCTTTTGAATATTCACTGATAATTAAAATCCGCGGCTTCGCAGTCTGAGCTACAGAAACTGCCGCCATAAAGCAAAGAATGAAAAAAACGCCGGCTTTTATTTTCATACAATGTTGAGGGCTTCTGATTTATAACAAACGCACCTTCTGATACAAAAATATAAATTTATTTTACATAATTGTTTTTTTGATTATCCCTAATTATTCCAACAACCATTAAAAGCATATCTGTTATTGAATACAACATTCTTAAAATTAGAAGGATATTGTATTAGATTCTGCTTTTTTTGAACACGGATTTACACTGGTTGAACGGATGAACACGGATATAATGGTTGCAAAAGCCGCTATCAGCAACGCAACTCCGTTGTGTTGATTCGTTACAGCAGAATGAATTTGCAAGCGTGCTTGCGAGATTCAAGCTGCTGTAACGAATTGCGGCTTTTGCATTACGTTACTATAACGAAATCTGTTTTACCTGTCCGACTGCAGGCGGGTCCGTGTAGATCCGTAATATCCGTGTCAGCTTAAGCGGATCCGTGTTCTAATAGCAGATTCTTTTCAAATACTTTTCACTAATATCTGGTATTAATACGGATGTTCATTTGTTTTTTGAAGATATTCAACATCATTGATATCCAGAAGGTCTTTTTTTATTTTTTGTGTTGTAAATGGCGCTTTGTGTGGTTGAGCGGCAAGCCGCGTGACGATACATCTCAAAGGTGCTTCACGTTCTTATACGTCCCTCGGGCTAATGCCAGAGGCTGATTGTATTCGATCAGCGTTGGTTGCTGAGCTGCGCCGTCCTGAGCCTGACGAAGGGCCGAAGCACGCTGATCGCCTCAAAGGAACCACCTATCGTAAATTTTGGGGTAAACCCGGAAGAACACTGAATAAGGAACCTGTCTGCCGGTTTAACTGCAAAAGGCAGCCAGGCAGGCAAGGAAGTGAGAAGGAAGAAGGGAAGACAAAAATATGAACACTGAATAAGGAACCTGTCTGACTCCAGGCAGGCAAGGAATGTCGAAGGAAGAAGTGAATTTTAAATCACTAAATATCCGCCGCGGCGGACTGACAACTGACTACTGACAACTGACTACTAAAACAGTCCCGGCCAATATCCCTGTCTGATCAATTCCGCCATCAGGCTTTCGTATTCTTTTGTGTAGGTTTTAAACAAGGCTGTTTCTCCAAAAAATTTGAATGCTCTGAGCGCAGTCTTATAAAACTCAATCACCATAGCCGGATGAAATTTGGCGCTGAACAACAAATCCGCATTCTGTTTGGCAATGTCGCGGATGCTGTATTGATTGGCTGTCTGAAAAGCCGCCAGGCGATTGGTGTTGAGCACAAACAAACGCATGGTGTCGCCGGATTCGAATTCAGGGCGGCAAAGCTGATCGTACTTTTTCATCGAATCGGGTTCGCCGGCCTTTGCGTAAAGCAGCACCAGATCGAGCTGACACGAGGTTACTCCGTAAGTCAGATCGTTGCGCGCAAACAAACCCATGGCTTCTTTGATTTCTTTTCCGGCTTCAGTGAATTTTTTCATGCGCATGTTTGCAACACCTCTGGCTTTGATGTTATTGGCCAGCTGAGCATTGTTGCCAAGCTTTGTCCAGATGGCAATCGCATTGTCGATAAGAGGCAGCGCGCGATCGGGCTTATTCAAAACTTCGGAATACAGCAAAGCCCTGTTCAGCTGCGCAAAAGCAAGCATCTGTTCATCCTTGTTCAATTTGCTCAATTCCTCTTTCTCCTGAACAAAATAAGTACACTGCCATGGCGCCATATAATACAGCTGCATCAAACCATCCAGCAGCTGACCACGTCCGCCTGACAGGTTTCGGGACAATGCATTCTGAATGCTCAGCGGAAGCTCATAGCGATTGGTGTCGAGCTGATCGCGCACCGCCATGACCGATTGATTCACATAATAAATTACTGAATCGGGTTGCGGACATTGCATAGCCTGCATCAAATATGCAAGCGATTTGTCATATGGATTGTCATTGATATTAAGTACCATCATGGTGCGCGGAGTCTTTGATTCCGATTGTAAAAAGGCATCCCACTGCTTTTGTGCTTCAGCAGAACTTTTTTCATACACCGTAAATTTTTCCTGCGCCAGCAATGCAACAGGTCCGACAAGAAGAAACACCGATAATAGTAATATTGACAATTTCATGAGTCCTGATTTAGTGATACATAGAACCGATTTGCAAATAAACGCTTTTTTCTTGAAAAATTTCTTTTCGTATTTCGCCAGAATGATTAATTTTGCAGCGGGTAAGTCCTGTACAACCAGCTCCCGCGAACTCCCCCAGGTTCGGAAGGAAGCAAGGGTAAGTGGTTGTAGCGGTGTGATGCAGGTAACTTACCCATTTTTTATTTTTTGCATCCGGAAACTGAATAAAAGATAAAAGATAAAAGTCGCAAGATAAAAGAAAGTGAAGGCACAAGATAAAAGTTCCTTTTAATTTTCAAATCATCAAATTTTCAAATTGAATCATGAAGTTCTTCATTGACACTGCGAATTTAAAAGAAATCGAAACCGCCCAGAACTGGGGAATTCTCGATGGTGTAACCACCAATCCCAGTCTCATGGCCAAAGAAGGCATCAAAGGTCAGAACAATATTCTGAAACATTATGTCAATATCTGCAATATCGTTGATGGCGATGTCAGTGCCGAAGTGATTGCGCTTGATTTTGACGGTATGATGCGCGAAGCTGAGATTCTCGCCTCGCTGCATAAAAATATAGTGGTTAAAGTTCCGATGACCAAAGACGGTATCAAAGCTGTAAAGCACCTTTCGGAACAGGGCATCAAAACAAACTGTACGCTGGTATTCAGTGCCGGACAGTCGATTCTCGCAGCCAAAGCGGGCGCCACATATGTATCGCCTTTTGTTGGGCGCCTCGATGATATTTCGGCCGACGGAATAGCACTCATCGGTCAGATGGTGAATATTTTCAATGCGCAGGAATACAAGACTCAGATTCTCGCAGCCAGTCTGCGTCACCCGATGCATATTGTACAATGTGCCGAAATTGGTGCCGACGTGGTTACCTGCCCTTTCAAATCAATTGAACAATTATTCCATCATCCGCTCACCGATATTGGTCTGGAGAAGTTTATGGAAGACTATAAAAATTCGCAGAAGTAATGTTATTCACCATCCATCCCGTCGATCCTCAGGAAAAGTATATCAAGCAGGTGGCCGACATCATCCGCAAGGGCGGTATTGGCATTTTTCCAACCGACACGGTGTATGCGATGGGTTGCGATTTGTATCAGCATAAAGCGGTTGAACGCATTGCGCGACTAAAAGGAATCAAACCCGAGAAAGCCAATTTTTCGTTGCTGACAGATGGGTTGAGTAATCTGAGCGAATTTACGCGTCCACTGAGTAATCATGTTTTCCGCATGATGAAGAAGGCGCTGCCAGGCCCTTATACTTTCATTCTGCCCGCCAGCAGCAATGTGCCTTCAATTTTCGAAACCAAGAAAAAAACCATTGGTTTTCGTGTTCCTGACAATAAAATTCTGCAGATGATTATTGCCGAGCTCGGGCATCCGCTGGTTTCAACCTCGTTGCATTCGGACGAGGATGACTATCTGGAATATGTGATCAATGCTGACTTGATTTACGAAAAATATGAAAACCAGGTTGACTTTGTGGTTGACGGTGGTGCCGGCGGCATAGAGCCTTCAACAGTGCTTGATTGTACGGGCGACGATGTTGAAATCATCCGCGAAGGCAAAGGGCCCATAGATATGTTATGAAATAAAAAAAACGGCGATCAGCCGGTTTTTTTATTTTGTTTTCAAAAGTATTTTAGTTGTTGAATAGCTGTAATTCAAGTGTAGCTTTAGCATTGGGAGCAGCACTGATTTCGAGTACATAAACACCGGGATTCAGCTTTACATCATTGATGGGTCCAGACTCTGTTACAGTTCCGCTGGCATCAATGGTTTTTTTATACAAAGCCTGCTGCTTAGCACTGCTGGATTTCTTATAAATTCTTGCATAATTGTTCACAGGAGCCAAAGCAGTTGAATTGCAGGAATTGAAATTGGTTGCAATTTCCAGGCTGGCCAGTTTGGCAACTTTTCCGGCATCAACAGTAAATTCGGTTGTTCTGTTTGAACAATCGGCACTCGAGGTAACGACAATTTTTACATTCTGTGCATGCAGGCTGAAAGTGCCAATAATCAAGGCCAAAAAGGTAAAAGAAAGAATTTTTTTCATGGTGCTTTGTTTTAAAGTTTTGTCGCAAAACAAATAAACGTGCAGTTTGCAGGTTATTTATTCGCGTATTAATTATTCAAAAAATTGACAGTTAAAGTGGCTTCAGTTCCTGAACTCGGTGATACTTCAAGTACATATTCTCCCGCACTGAGTTTTACCGATGTCACAGCTACTGATTCAGTTACCAATCCGTCTTTTTGAAGAGTCTTTTTATAGACAATATTCGATCTGGACGTACTGGCTCCCTTTTTCGATACGGTGACGAAAATGCTCGTCAGGTCCTGCGTTGTCGATGTGCATCCCCTGAAAGTAGGAACAACGTCGAGACTTACAAGCTGAGCTGTTTTACCGTCAGGAACAACAAAAGAAGCTGTCAGATTGGTGCATTTTGAGGTGGTCCGTACTGTGTACGATGTCGACTGTGCTGAAACCGACATTATACCGGCAATCATCAACAATGCAAAAAGAGCAGTAAGGTGTTTCATATGGTTTGTTTTAAAATTTTCCCGCCGCCGTTATAAAAAATTGTGCCAGAAAAAAAAGCACAATCATCGACACAAATATACAAATAATATGAATTTTGAATTTCTATCGAAAAAAAATCTAATTTAGCCCGAATTAATTAAGGTATGAGTAAAAAACTACAGATCATTATTCTCGGTTTGCTCACGCTGTTGTTGTACGCCAACACCATTGGCAACCGATATAGCATGGACGATGATTTTGTCATCTACAACAACGAGACTGTTCAAAAAGGCGTTGTGGGCGGGTTTCAGGAAATCATAACCACGCATTATGCCAGCAACGAAAAATCGAAATACGAATACCGGCCGGTTGTAAAACTCACCTTCGCTGCCGAATATTCAATCTGGGGCAAAAATCCGCATCTGAGTCATACCATCAATCTGTTTCTGTTTGTACTTACCATCTTGCTGTTGTTCAAAATACTCGATCGATTATTTGGCGAATCATATCCTTGGCTCCCTTTTTTAGCCGCACTGTTATTCGCGGCACATCCCATTCACACCGAAGTGGTGGCCAGTTTGAAAAACCGCGATGAACTACTCGCATTTCTGCTCTGCCTGTGGTCGGCATGGCTGTTCATCCGTTTTTCGGATACCAAAAAATGGTATTTTATGCCCATCGCATTACTGGTGTATTTGCTCGGCTATTTTTCAAAATCCAGTGCATTGGTCTTTGTTGTTCTGATTCCGCTTATACTGTACTTTGCCGGTGTCCGGAAAATCGGCTGGCTGGTATTGACTGTTGTTTTGCTGGCGGCCGCTGCATGGCTGGCCCGCTGGCTGCCAAATCAGATACTGAGCGGATCGCACCGCACCATGTGGGCTTTCGAAAATCCGCTTTACGAACACCGCGGCATATTATACCGCCTGGGTACAGGACTGGTGGCGCTGTTGTTTTATCTGCGTTTATTACTTGTCCCCTACCCGCTACGTTTTTATTATGGTTACGATGTTATTCCTCTTACACATTTTCCCGATCTGATTTCGGTACTATCCCTTATACTGCATGTGGCCCTGCTTGTTGTTGCTATTCGTTTACTGCGAAAAAAACATCCGCTGTCGTTTGCCATATTGTTTTATTTCATTGCCGTTTCCATGTTTTCGAATATCCTGCGGCCAGCGGTGGGGATTGTTGCTGAACGTTATGTGTATGCCGCATCGCTTGGCTTTTGCCTGGCAGCCGCATTCGGAATTCTGCGGTTATTCAGTTATCACAATAAGCCTGTAGTGCCATGGCAGCGCATCCATGGCGGAGTACGGCTGGTAATGATTGTTCTGGTATTTATTTACGGTGCCCGCACCATCAGCCGGAACAGCGTATGGAAAGATCACCTGACCTTGTATTACAACGATATTAAACATTGCGAAAACAGTTTTAAAGCTAACTTTTTACTGGCATCGACTTTACAGGCAGAAATTGTGAAAACCTGGTCAGAACCCAAATTTCAAAAACGCAATGCACAATATATCAAAGATGCGGATATGTATTTTCAGAAAGCGCTGAAGATTTATGACCGTTATCCAACGGCATGGAACAGCTACGGGTCGCTCCGGTACATGGTTTTCCGCGATTACGATCATGCCGTTGTCTGTTTCCGGAAAGCCATTGCGCTGAAACCCGATTACTTTGTGGCCATGGACAATCTGGGGACAACATTCTTCGAAAAGCAGCAATACGACTCGGCCCTGGTGTGGTTCAGACAAGCTGTGAAAATAAATCCCAAATTTGAATCGGCTTATACGCATCTGGGCGAAACCCAGTTAAAACTGAGCGATACAACAGGATTTTTCAACACACAGAAAAAAATGAAGCAGCAGATTCCCGCGTCGGCTGCGCCTTTCATCAATACCGGTAATTTTTATTTGCAGCAAAGCGATACAGTTCAAGCAGTCAGCAACTGGGAATCAGCAGCCCGACTCGATCCGTCGAATCAATTATTGTTGCTGAATATTGCCAACTATTACGGAAAAAAAGGCGTGCAGGACAAATATCAGTATTATATGTCGCTGTACAATCGTGCAGTTGATCAAAACAGAAAAAAACAACGCAAGGGATGAAGCGGCCACCACTGCATGCCGGCCTGATTCCCGAATTTCTGCTCAATGAATACGGAGCTGTTGACACGCTTGCACAAGAGCTGAAATCCTTTCACGACGCGGTTCTTCAATGGACAGCCATTTTTCGTATGAATCAAATCGTGCCCGGTACACTGGTTATCAGTTTGCTGAAATCATATGCGGAATGGATGGCCATCGATACGGCACTATTACGTTGCGGCTCTGTTCATGTGCCGTTTCAACACTATGCTGAGGTGCGCAAAGCCATGCAGTATTTTGATGATTACAAACTGTTGCTCGATGATTCGCTTATTGAAAACAAAAGTTTATTCCCTTCGGACATTTGGTGGATGAGTGACTTACGGACATCGTGCAGCCGGCATTTGAAGCCGGATATCACATTGACTTATGCAGCAGATATTTCACCCGATTCGCCGGCTATGGTGGTGTTTACGTATGACAACCATGGAACAGAACAGCCTTTTGTCATTACACATTCGAACCTTATAGAAACCGCATTTGCTGCTGGAATTGAGCTGCCATTACAACCCGGCGACGTATATTTATCCATGCTTCCACTGTCGAAAATGTATGGACGAATCTCTCTGATGACGCACCAATTGCGCGGTTGCCGGCTTCAATTTGCAGGTCAGATGTTGCTTCCCGCCAGTATCATTCAACAATCCAACGCCGCATCGGTAGCGGTAGTTCCGGCACACCTGCAATATCCGGTCAAAGTTTATGCAGGCCTGAAAAAATATATACCGAACCGCTCGCATGTTTATCTGAATGATCTACCGTCGGAAGCATTCAGTGAAGTCTTTGGAAAAGAGCTCCGTATGCTGATTTGCGGCGGTGCCATGTTACCTGCGTATTTGTCGGATCTGTTTCATCAGAGTAACATTTTTCTGGCTGAAGGCTACGGTCTGACACAAACCACCGGCGTGTTTACGATGAATACACCGGCGTTGTACAAAAAAGGAAGTCAGGGAAAAGCCATTGCCGGAATGGAACTGTGCGTTTCGGATGACGGTGAAATTTTTGCACGCGGAAATGGCATCTGCAGCGGGATTATGCAGAGCGACGGTTCAGTGTTTCCTGCCGTAAATGCTGAAGGATGGCTCGCTACAGGCGATGAAGGATATTTGGATGAAGCAGGTTTTTTGTACATTACAGGCAACAGAAAACCACAGCTTAAGCTGGCTAACGGATATTATTACGATCCGCGAATAGATGAAAATGACATTTCGGAAAAGCTGCAATCCGCTTCAATGCTTTGCCGCGATGATGCCGGAAATATTCATGCATTATCAGTAAAAGAAACTTTGTCCGATGCGGAAAAATCATTTCTCGAACATTTCAAAATCCGGATTTTTGCATTATCACTGAGCTCGGTGAGTTTGGTAAAAAGTCTTCCATTAAAAAGACCTTACGTGTTTACACCGCTTTCAGACGCCATATTTCTTCGAAGGCAAAACATGTAATATCATCACCGCGATGCGGCAAACATAGCAGACTCTATTTTTTGCTTTTATCAACGTTGTATTTGATCTGCAACGTCATGACATACTCAACAGCCGGCTCTGTAACAACAGGATTGATGACTTTATCGAATCCGGAGTAATTTAATTTGTCGTAATAATACGTGGTATTGCGGGGCAGATCCTTGCGCTTCTGATTTGAGTTATAATCATAAAACAAAGTGCTTACATTAACTGTATAGCTTTTGTACAGTTGCGACGGATAATAGCAGAGAAATGATTCGGCATAAATTTCAGAAACAGGTTCGGGATTAAGGCCTGTAGCCTGGATATAGAGCGCTTTTTTACTGTTAATAACATCCAGCGCCGATTGAAACAGCTGCGTGTAAATGGTGTTGATATCGGTGACAATGTAATCGACTTTGGCCAGATCGTAAATTCCCTGATCCGATGCGGCCAGCACCATTTTATCAAGATCATCTATTTTATTGAATCTGACAATCACATTCTTCTTTTGCTCATAACCACTGATGTATTGCTCAGCATAGTTTCCGTTGATTTTATAATCGGCCAGCAACGTCTGAGTCGTCATATCGATATAAATATTTTTCTCCTGAACACCAAGCTTTGAAAGTGCATCCACGAATTTTTCAATGCGGGCATCAATTTTAGCATTCGCATCGGGAAGGCTGGTTGATATTTCGGATACACCAAAAGTGGCTACGTAACTGTCGGCGATAACATTCATCATTACATTGGCCTGAATCAGAAATGCGCTGTCGGACAAATAAACGCGGCTGGCACTCTGTGGCGTATAGGTCGGGTAATAATTGCTGCTGTTGCTGTTTCCGAAAAGATAGTTTCCGGCTTCCTGTGCTGAGACAAATGAAGTTGTCAGCATCGTGAATAAAATAACCAATCGGTGTTTCATGGGCTTTTTGTTTTGCTTTGAGAATGTATAATTCAACAAAGGTTTAAAGCGTCATACAAAATTTGCCATTATAAAAGAAATGCCAATCGGGAAAATCAAGTAATTTTTTCTTATTTTTGTTTTTTACTATATCTGTTATGGAACTTCTGATCAATGACTTTATTTCGAAGATTGAAAACGAATTTGAGGATGTAACGCCTGGTTCGGTGAAGCCGGAAACCAATTTCCGCAATCATTTCGACTGGACATCGGTGAATGCCCTGATTCTGTTTTCGATGATCAATGTGGAATACGGGGTAACGCTTACCGCCGAAGATCTGCAGAAATCAACCACCATACAGGATTTGTTCAATATCATTGAATCCAAAGCTAACAATGGCTGACGTAGAACTCAAACATAGTCGCATTGCCGGTATTGCAGCCTGTGTTCCGCAACAGATTGACCGCATTGAAAATTATGCACTCATGACTGCTGCTGAATGCGAAAGTTTTATGAAAACCGTTGGTGTTCACGAACGTCGTGTGGTCAGCAAAGGGGTTGTTACATCAGACTTATGTGCTGCTGCAGCGCGTACATTAATGCAAAAGCTCGACTGGGCGCCGGAATCCATCGATGCTCTGGTGTTTGTTACACAGACTTCGGATTATGTGATTCCGAGTACATCCATCATACTACAACACAGACTGGGACTGAGAAACGGCTGCATGGCCTTTGATATGAATCTGGGTTGTTCGGGTTATGTGGTTGGCCTGCAGGTGGCTTCATCACTCATACATCCGACAGGCATACGGCGCGTGATTTTTCTGGCCGGCGATGTTTCGTCCATTAATATGTCGTATCACGATAAAAGCACCTATCCTTTGTTTGGCGATGCCGGCTCTGCAACAGCCATTGAATATTGCGAACAAGAAAATCCCGTATTTTTTTCTGCCGAAAGCGATGGAAAGGAATTCGATGCATTATATGTAAAAGCAGGCGGAACGCGACATATGGCAACACCTGCAAGTTTTGAATACAAGGAATATCCTGGTGGCATTAAACGCAACGACACTCAAATGATACTGGATGGCCTGCGGGTTTTCAATTTCAGCATCACGCGCGTGCCACCCCAGATCGAAAAAGTGATGCAACATGCCAACGCTTCGGTTGAATCAACCGACTTTTTCTTTTTACATCAGGCCAACCGGATTATGGTCGAAACCATTCGGAAGAAATTGCGCATTCCGGTTGAAAAATGCCCCTACTCCATCGATGTCTTTGGCAATACCAGCTCAGCCAGTATCCCGCTTACCATGTGCCATACACAGGGAAATGAAACAGAAAAATCTTCTGTACATGTTTGTTTGAGCGGCTTCGGCATTGGTCTTTCGTGGGCAACAGCCTGGATGCAATTGCGCGATACACTAATTCTACCAGTGATTGAATATCATGACTAAACACCGTAATATACTCATAGTAGGAGCTACATCTGGCATTGGAAGTGCCATTGCGCAAACACTGGACGCTGAAAACTATTTATTCCTGACCGGACGAAACGAACCGAAGCTTCGTGAAACAGCACGGCAACTGGGTGGAGTGAATACCATTATTCCGTGCGATCTGACCATTGAAGCTCATATCGACAAGCTGGCTACTGCCTGCAATGCGCTCGACGGGCTGGTGTACTGCGGTGGTATTGCACCGACTCTACCTGCCAAATATATCCGCACCGACGATATCCGCCAGACCATGGCGGTGAACTTCGATGGTGCAGTGCTGGTTGTAGCAGCATTGATGCGCATGAAAAAAATAAACAGTGGCGCTTCGCTGGTATTTATCAGCAGCGAGGCAGTCCGGTTTCCGTTTTTTGGCAGCTCTATGTATTCGGCTTCCAAAGCGGCTCTTGAAGCATATTCACTTGCTCTGGCTACCGAATTACAATCGAAAAAAATACGTTCCAACTGCATTTCGCCTGCCTATGTCGAAACGCCCATGCTGCAGCAGGCGCGCAGTTCCATGTCGCCGGAGTTTATTGAATCCATGAAAAAAATGCACCCTGAAGCATTCAGCAGTGTTGATAAAATTGCTGCGCTGGCCGCGTTTTTATTAAGTCCCCAGGCGGCAGCCATCAATGGACAGATTCTCAAAGGCGGACGTTTTAATATTAATATTCCGGGATTATGACCGATGTATTGAAAATATCCTTTGTTGTTCCGGTGTATAACAACTCCGCTTGTTTGGCCGATATTGTAAATCTGGCTATAGAAGCCACAAAGAAGGAACTTGTGTTTCCTGAAATTATTTTTGTGAATGACGGAAGCACCGATGATTCGTACGAAGTCATTCAACAATTGGCGGAACAACATCGCGGATTTGTTTTTGGAACAGATCTGATGCGTAATTACGGCCAGCATCACGCCACGTTGTGCGGCATTGAGCAAGCCACCGGCGATTGCATCATCACCCTCGATGATGATCTGGCTCATTCGCCTGAACAAGGTATGCAGCTGATGAATTATATGCTGGAAAACAAGCTGGATCTGGCCTATGGAATTCCCATAAAGAAACAATATGGTCTGGGCCGCTCTGTAGGCCGGTATCTGTTGTATATCGGATCTTCCATTGGCACTAAACGCATTGCCGGTGCGTCGTTCAGAGCTATGACCAGCACACTGGCAAAACAAATCAAACCGGAAGGTGATGTTGTTTTTATTGACGATTTGCTGACATCCATCACCGATCGGTATCATTATTTACCTTTCCCGAATTTCCGCGCCAGAAGCCGCAGCCGGTACAATAATGCTTCGTTGTGGAAAATGGGATTGAATATTTCTTTTTTCTATTCAGGTTTTCCATTGCGTGTCATGACGTTTGTCGGAATTTTCGGATCGGTCATCAGCACACTGATCGGATTATTCTATCTGTATAAAAAATTATTTTTCAAAGTCCCGATGGGATACACATCGATTATTGTTGCCATTTTGTTTTCTGCCTCAGCTGTGTTGCTGGGAATCGGCATTCTTGGCAAATACCTGTACCGGATTCATGGCAACAGAAACCGCGCTCAGAGCTATCACATCCGCAAAACAACCATGGATGTATGATTATTGAAAAGTATGGAATCAAGCTCCGGTCGCTGAACTCATATGATCTCGAAATGGTTCGTACAGCGCGAAACAGCGACTACATACGAAACCGTATGATGTATAAAAATATTATTTCACCAGAACAGCAACTAAACTGGTATCGTTCGCTTGATCCTGCACGCGATGTGTACATGATAATTGAATACAACGGAATCCCGCGCGGAATCATCAATGTAAAAAATATTGATTACAAAAACGATGCTTCTGAATCCGGTCTTTTTTTCTGGGATGCTGAAGTCCTGCAAAGTCATGTACCTGTTGTTACTTCATGGCTCGCTGCCGAGGCCGGATACCTGTTGCTGGGCGGAAAACAGACCTTGGTGCATGTTTTGAACAACAACGTTGCCGCCATTGAATTTAATTCCGATCAGGGCTATTCCATTTTACAGGATACCGGAGACGTTGTACTGATGCGGCAAACAAAGAAATCCTTTTCTGAAAAAACCTTTTCAAAACGACAATCCTATCAACAATCAATCGGTTCAACACCGCTACTGATGCTGAGTTTCGGCGATCATGAACAGGATGATTTCCGTGAATCAAATCTCATGAACTATTTAAAATTAATCAGTGTTACTCCTGTAAAGCAGTCAGGGAAATCGTTTTGGTTCGAAGTGAATTTTTAATAGTCTCTACTTTTTGCCGAACAAACGTCCGTAAGTAGATTCAAACAACGAGGGCGAAAACAGAATTTTCAAACGCCAGCCAAATGGAAGCAGCAGGCTGACTTTCCCTATGACCGCCTGCAGTGCCATGTGTACATAAACAGGGATGTATCGCAACCGATCTGAAAACCGGACATGATACAATGGCTCATATCGCAGCCTTTTCATTTGCTTATAACATCCGGCTTCGATTATCCGGATATCACTTTCTGAAAAATCGTTTTTCCACTTATCAATCAAAGTCGCATCCGGAGCCATAAACGAAGACATGCCATACATAAGAATGGTCGGATCATTTAAACCGTATTCTCTTTTTATGGCATCGCCAGATTCGTGATAGTGTAACATTTTTTCTTCGAAAGGAATTTGTAAAAACTGACAAATGATTTTTAATGATTTGTCTGTATTGCGCACCAGATCTTCATAAGCGATACATAAAACACGATCTGGCAAAGTCGATTTCAGCTTCAGCAAACGCTTTTGAACACGATTCCAGAAAAATGAATTGACCGTCAGAAGGCGGCTTCCGAAAGGCATATGCCTGACTGAATTTACCTGAGCGCGCGGATCGCGATGGATATAAATAAATCGGGCATCGGGGAAAATCTGCAATAAACGTTTTGTCTGAAAGGCATAGGCTGGCTCTTTCAGTACCAGCGCTGCCGGAGCGGTTTTCGGAAAAATACTGTGCGATTGCAGAATAGTTTCGCGACAAGCTGCTGCATAATCCAGACCATCTGGAATCAGCTCCAAAAGACGGTTACGTAATGCCCCGACATCAATATGCCAGCGTTCAATACTCCAGAAAGAATGTTTTATTTTTTTCTGAATCCAGTTTAAATATTCATCAACATCGCTCTCAGTCCAATTTTTGCGATGCTGAAACAAAGGTGCATATAAAGGAATAAAGGGAAACTCGGTTGGAATAAGCGTTTCGGGATGTGCATCGATGAAACCATGCATCATATTGGTGCCGGAGCGCGGGCTGCCGGTAATAAAAAACAGCGGGATGTATTTAGTATTTTTTTGGTTTTCGCTCATGTTATTTAGTTCCATATAAACGCAATGCAAGTTTCATTTGTACATTGGTGAACCGCTCCGAACCGGTTATAGAACGAAGCGACAAAGCAGCCAGCCAAAAAAGCCGGAAAAAAAATACAGATGGCAAGCCAAGTAAATAATAGTACCACCTGCATGGAACAGAAATACGGTCGTATCCCGCTTCGGTTAAGGCTTTGCCAGCCCAGGCCGCCGCAATACGATGTCGGCGTAAAGGTGCTGAATTCCAGACAGGAAGCACCGTTGAGCGAACTTCTGTCAATAAGGATTTATGAGCACTTTCCAACGCATCGCCATAAATGTCTGATAGTTTTTCAGGATCGTTGAAGGCAAGCATCTGCGCTTGAAAAGGAATGCCAATGAAATCGCAGAGTTGTTTTAATTCTGCTTCAGGATCAGATACAATATCTTCGTAACGGGCACACACACACAAATCCGGATGCTTTTTAATTTCGCGCAGTGCCCGTTTCCAGGCTTTCTTCCATTTGAGTGCAATAACGGCCGGCCAGTGCAGTTCGAAATTGGTTTTTCGCACCGAATCGACAACACTGAACAAATGCCGCCGCAGAAAAATAAATTTCGCATCCGGAAAAAATTGCCTGATCTTATGTGGATACAAAGAATACAGGGGATTTTTATCGCCGATGGCCATCACGATTTCTTTTTGGAAGGCAGACTTGTACAGTGAATTGGTGATTTTCACGGCCAGATTGAGCGACAGGAAATTGTTTTTATTGAGTTCTGCCAAAAGTGCCTCTTTGATTTCATCGGGCGTAAGCGCCATGTTGGCAAATTTCCTGTTCGCTTCTGCCAGTCCGACAAATTGATCAATTGTTTGAACATTCCATTCTTTGTGTTTGAGCGACTTTACAGAGGCCAGCACGGGGAATTCGGGCGGTATAGTCACATTCGGGTGAGCGTCGAACATGGAACGCAGCATGGTAGTGCCCGAGCGTGTGCGCCCCAGAATAAAAAAATGCGGAATTGAATGGATGTTTTCGGGTACCGGCATATCAAACAAAATTAATATTTCTCCAATAGTGTTGAATTAAATATTATTTGTACATTTGCAGTCCGAAAAACGGGGTATAGCGTAGCCCGGCTAGCGCGCCTGCTTTGGGAGCAGGAGGTCGCAGGTTCGAATCCTGCTACCCCGACAATCAAAAATCCAACACGAAGTGTGTTGGATTTTTTTATATCCCATTGCCATGCTTGCATGAGCAATGGGATATAAAAAATACAACATTTTTCGCGCAGCGAAAATGGATTTTTGATTGTCTACCCCCACCTACAGGATCATGGCGAACGAAGTGAGCCGTAATCCTGTTCCACTGCTCTGTTCCACTACCCAAATCCTCCCTTTTTCGCGCAGCGAAAAACCCCCGAAGTGCCTTGTACCAAACCCACATGGAGCAAAGCGAAATGTGGTATGCTATGCTAAAACGCCCTTTTTCGCGCAGCGAAAAACAAATGAAAAAGATGTTTACTACTATCACAACGAGCAACGCGAGTTGTGATCATGCAATGCTAAAACTTCCCTTTTCGCGCAGCGAAAAACAAAATGAAAAAACGTATATCACAACGAGCAGCGCAGGTTGTGATCATGCAAAACTAATCCTCCCTTTTTCGCGCAGCGAAAACAAATTTTTAATTGTCTACCCCCCCACCTACAGGATCTAGGCGAACGATGTGAGCCATTATCCTTCTACCCCGACCGCATCAGATCATGGTTTCAACGGTTCATACTTTTAATGCCTTTTTTATTTGCACAACGATTTGCACAGCAAAAAGGGGCGAAGTGCCCCATTCTCAATGCTTGTTATATAATTATTAGCTGATTTCTTCCACGCTACAAAAACACTTTACGGATTTAATTGTAGGCTTCCTTAAGTTGATACAATTTAAGGAGTTCATTCTTTTTGTTTTCGATTTTTTTAAGTTTCTTGACACCATCACAATTCTTTGAAACATTTGGGTCAATCTTATTATCAGTGAAAGCTTTATTAATTTCTTCAGCTATTATACCCAACTCTAACATGGCAGTTTGGTCTTCTGTTGAAATGTCATCAGCGCTTTTCAAGTTTTTGTTAGCTTCCATCAGGTTGTTAAATTCTTCACCAACGATGACCAATGCATCAATGTAGTCACAAGGCTCTTTCAGATCTCTAACGTCAATGTCTTTTGCCTTTTTTGTAGCCAGTTTTCCATTCTCTTTACTTGCATCTGATTTTTCATTCTCCTTTTTACCGCCACAGCCAGTTATCAAAAAAGACGAAAAGAGAATAATGCCTAAAATTACAATTGCTTTTTTCATTTTTCAAGTTTAAATTATACGCAAATGTATCATTTTATCACAATGCCTCACAAAAAAAGCCCCCGCAAGCGAGGGCCTTAACCACTAAAAACGAACTGAAAAAAACTATTGAACTATAATTTGCTTATACTCAGTTCCTGCATTACTACTCACTTTCAGAAAATACACACCTTTGCCTGCTGTGCTCAGATTAATCGGAGTAGCTTCACCATCCCATTCAAATTCCTGAATGATTTTGCCGGTAATGGTGAAAATCTGTACCTGGGATTTCTGTCCGGAACCAGCTTTGGAAGCCAGTGTCATAAATCCGGTATTCGGATTCGGAAAAACTGTAAGTCCGAACGGATCCTGCATTTCCTGTACCGAGAATGGCGCATCGTCGTAATATGTAATGAGATCGCCTGCTACAATAATGTACGGATTGTAGGTTTCAAGACAATCCGGGCAGATACTGCTGTTGCAATTCGGATTAAACGATGAACAATAGTCGACATAAGTGGTGTCGAAAACATAATCAACATTGACAACCTGTCCAAGATTGGCAGCCAGGTCGAAACGCCATAACTGCGGAATAGTGCCGGGACACCAGCCCGAACGGTTGTAATACCAGGTGCCGCTCTGAGGCGAACATCCGGTAGGACTCGGGTTGCAGGTGCGCCACAAATGCTGATCGAAAGCGTTGGCACCATTGATTTTGATGTGATGAGTCGATTCGCGGAATTCGGCAGCATTTTCCGAATTATTGCTTCCCCAGCCATGTCCCGATGACACAATGCGGATAAACGCCGATTCAACCGGAATACCATAAGTTTCGTTCAGATTAAGCGCGCGCTGCTCTGCCGGCTGTTCTGCAACACCTGCAGCTACATATTTCCCAAAAGGATAATCGGCATGCCACAACGGAGTAACCCAGCTGTAATTGTGTGCCGGTGTGCCTTCGAAGTATTTTATTTCAATTGTCAGAACCGATTTTGGCGGAAAATTAGCCACCAGATCCATTTTGCCCTGCAGCTGCGAAGCCAGATCCGTAATATCTATACTGTCGTAACAAGCCACTCCATAAGGAGTAATATAGCGTACCAGTTCGATGAATTCACCGTTTGCACCACGGGTCGTAATTTTCGAAACACGGTCCCATTCTTCACAACCTTCAACCGGACATTCATAACTCAGATACGCCACAATTTTTGAATAGGTTCCCGAAAACACAGGCATGGCAATCGTTGTATCCAAAGTGCTCATCACACCATCGTTGGGCAGTGTGGCCATGTACTGATGATCAATAATGAATTCCGATCGTGTGGGTGCTGCAGCCTGACTTACATAAAAAGTGAAAGTGGTGTCGGTGGCCGTACCACCGGTACTGTGTGCAATAACCTGAATGCTGTGTGTGCCCTGCGAAACCGGATCGAAATACGCAAAGTAATAATCATTTCCGGATGCGTTGGCTGTTACCGAAGAACCGCCATCAATCTTAAGTTCGACATAATCGACGGAAAGAATATCGTTGTGATCGATAACGGCAGTAGCAAACATGAGCACTTTGCCAAGATTGGGCGCTATGACTGTATCAGCTGAAACCGGACATTTGACCGACAATTCGGGAAATACCGACAAAGGATCAATCACATTAAATGAAACGGTATCGTTTGCAGCCGCCATGACAACAGTGTCTCCGGGCTGGCTTGCCACAACGGTTACAGTTCCCGGCATTCCGGTAAGAGTAAGCATATCACCTGCAACAGTAGCCGGACCCGAAACAATGTTGTATGAAACAGGCAATCCCTTGTTGGTATAGGCCTGCAGCTGAAATGGTGCATCAGTGGTCAGGTGATCGCCGATGGCCGGAAATGTAATGTACTGATACTGCATTCCCGCAGGCACATCGGGCTGGCGAATGATGATATTATCAAATGCAGCATAGGAGCCGGTTGACTGAATAAACAATTTTGTCCATGTTGCCGGATCGGTTTTGGTGTTGCTTCCGGGGGTAAGTCCAAGATTGATGTTCTGCACCTGAGTGATGGCATTGAATGAACCGCCCGGTGATTTTACATACAATGAAAGACTACCGGCACCACTGTTAGCATCAAAATCGATGATCATTTTATACGTGTTCCAGTTTGCATACAGACTGTCGAACGAGAACGTGATTTTCGTGCCATCGGGTTTCATAAAACAGTTCAGAGCAGCGCTCTGCGGGCGACGTGTCAGATAAAAACCGATACCGCCTTCATTGCTTTCATAGGCAGCTGTCTGCTCAATACCCGGAACAATATAACCATTGGAATTGGCGTCGTAGCCAAAGCCGAAGAAAGTACCCCACCATGCTGGATACATGTCAACCTGAATTTCCATGATGCTGCCATTGGCAAAATCGAACGGAAATGCAGTCGATGTAAGCCTTGATGCAGTGCGGCCAACATTGGGGCCTCCACATGCATAATAAGCACCCATGGTAAGATCGGGCGGCGTGGCAGTGCCATAACCGATATTGATATCAACGCAGCTCGTATTGCCATCCGGATTAATGTTGTCAACAGAACTCCAGCCATCCTGTCCGTTGATGACATCCATGTTCAGGTTGTTGAAATCAATCACATATTCCAGCATCTGCGCTTTAGCCGTGATGCTGCTTAGCAACAGCACGAACAATGCAATAGAAATTGTTTTGAGTGTATTTTTCATTTTTCTGTGTATTATTCAACAATAAGTTTTTTAACGGCAATGCCATCCATTCCTTCAATTTTCAATACATATACGCCTTCTGCAAGACTGGTCAGATCAAGGGTACGTGATTCGCCGTTCCATGACGACTGATATACAACATGACCAGTCATATCGAGAACAGACAACAATACATCATGACTGAAATCGACACTGGTAGCCAGATTGAAGACACCATTGGACGGATTTGGAAATACTTCCATTTGCAGTTCAATCTCCTGCACCGAAGCCGGAATGACATCGAAGTAGCTGATCATATCGGCAGCTACATCAATAATCGGATTGGCAGGATCGGTACAGTCAGTGCATGTAGAACCGCTTACGCAGCCTGGATTCGAAGAACTGCAATAATCAGTATAAGTTGGATCGAACTGATAATTCAGGTCCACATTCTGATGAATATAGGAACTCAGATCGAAGCGCCATAAAATCGGAATAGAGCCAGGGCACCAGCCTGCACGATTGTATTGCCATGTTCCGGACTGGGCATTGCATCCTGTGGGATTCGGATTGCATGTTTGCCACAAATGTTGTGTGTACACTGTTGAACCATTCACCTGAATATTGTGCGTGGCTTCCTTGAATTCAGCAGCATTATCGGTGTTATTGGATCCCCAGTTATGACCACTACTCATGATGCGCAGATATGCATGATGAATGTACACATCGTTGGTATCCTGTAATGCAATATTTTTTTCTTCAACCGATTGCTGACTGGCAAAATTGCCAAAGCTGTAATACTGATTGTACCATACTTTTTTCACCCAGCTGTATTTGGCTGGTGCAGCGCCTTCGTGATATTTCAATGTAAGCGTGATTTTTGATTTTGACGGAAAATCGGCCACCAGATGAATTTTACCCTGCAGCTGCGAAACAAAATCAGTAACATCAACACTATCGGAACATGCTTTTGCATAAGGGGTAACATACTTGAAAAGTTCAATCTCTTCGCCATTGGCTCCGGTAGTCATAATGCGGCAAACACGGTCCCATTCCTCACATCCTTCGGGAGGACAATCATAATTGAGATAAGCTGTTACTTTTTGATAGGTTCCGCAAAACGCCGGAAAAACAATGGTGGTATCCATGCGCATCAGTAATCCGGAAGTCTCTTGTGTTGCCATATGTATCTGATTGAAAGCAACAAAATTTTGCGATGAAGAATCCTGCAGTACATTGAAAGTAAAATCGGGCGATGTTGTAGTAGCGCCACCAGTGCTGGTTGCAACCACATGTGCCGTGTAACTTCCATACGCATCGGGTTGCCAGTAGCAGATGTAATAACCGTTACTGGTTGCTGTAGCCTGATAATCAATACCACCGATGACAAATTTTACTTCATCAATGGATAGAATTTCAGGGTAGTCAATAACAGCCGTTGCATTCAGTGCCACTTTCAGCAATTGCGGATTGCGGACTGAAGCGCCGCTTACAGGATTGATAATATCAACCACCGGAAATACCGCTAACGGATCAACGGCTTCGAAAGGCTGGGATGCATCAGCAGCCGGAGCAATGGTTGTTCCGTTAACAGCCCGATGTGCAGCAACAAGCCCCAAACCAGGAC
>Ga0074193_1001372_pt1 | contig 30104 bp, 30 predicted proteins | sample EPASupsiteHSE605_FD_64523 | JGI IMG/M metagenome (GOLD analysis project Ga0074193, IMG submission 64523) | Bioremediated contaminated groundwater from EPA Superfund site, New Mexico - Sample HSE6-05 | ecosystem: Environmental > Aquatic > Deep subsurface > Groundwater > Contaminated ... | reverse complement strand
CTGCCTTTCCGGTATTCCCATCATAGCCGCCATATTCCTGTGATTCATCATCATGCCATGCATATTGCTCATCGTCAGATAGGAACTAAAATTCTCAGATACTTGATGATTCACAACCAACATCAGTCCCACAACAACAACAACAGTTGTTGCAAAGACCGTAATCGTCACGCGAGCCAGTAGACTACGCATGTTGATCACCTGCCAGTTTATATCCCATACCATAGATTGTTCTGATATAATGTGGATCGTCGATCGAAGCATTTAATTTTTTGCGCAGGTTTTTAATATGCGAATCCACTGTCCGTTCATAACCTTCAAACGCATCGCCTTGCACCTTTTCGATTAATTGAAGCCGAGAAAACACCTGTCCAGGATGAGCAAGGAATAGCTCTAATAGTTTATATTCCGTTGGCGTTAGATCAACTGAAACTCCACCAACTACTAGACTATGACTGCTTTGATCTAAAGCGATATTCCCGATTTGCAGGACACGATTTTTATCCTCGCGGCGATCCGCTGGCTGTAAACGACGAAAGATAGCCCGAATTCTCGCTATTACTTCTTTGGGGCTGAATGGTTTGACAACATAATCATCAGCACCTAATTCCAGCCCAACAATCCGGTCTGCTTCGGCATCGCGAGCTGTCAACATAATAATCGGCACGTCACTCGTACGACGGATTTCTTTGCATACTCCCCAGCCATCCAGACTGGGAAGCATTACGTCCAAAAGGACAATATCCGGCCTAAGTTGTCGTGCTTTATCCACTGCCTCCCAACCATCTTTGGCTGTTAGTACTAGATATCCCTCTTTCTCTAGATAAGCCATCAGTACTTTTACTATCTTCTCATCATCATCTACGACTAGTACTTTCATACGTTTCACCTCGCAAGTTCTTTGGATAAATCAACAAACATAACAATATCATTATAAGTCCTAGTATACTACTAAACTTTGAATATATCGTGAAAAGATTGTGGAGATTTTATGTGATTTCTCCGCACTACAAGATAAGAAAAGACTTGGTTTCAGCCAAGTCCTCAGGCGTAGGCAAAAGCCTCCGTCGTTTTACATTTATTTCAACCCTTCTTATTATAGAATAGAAACTTCCTAAACAGTGCTATACTATATATATAATAGTAATAAATAATTCAACTAAGAAAGGGTACATTATGATTAATGAAAAAAATATTAAAACCTTAGGAACACATAGTGGAAAATTTCATGCTGACGATGTTATGGCTACCGCCATACTTAGATTACTACTTGGAGATATCAAGGTAACAAGAACCAGAGATGAAGATGTACTTAGCAAACTCGATTTTGTTTATGACATATCGCTAGGAGAATTCGATCATCACCAACTACATAAAGAACTTAGAGAAAACAATATTCCCTATGCTGCTTGTGGTTTAGTCTGGAGAGAATTTGGTTCTAGAGTCATACGAAAGTTCAACTCTCAATTTGAAGAGAATGATATCATCTCAATTTTTGATTATGTTGACAAAAATTTAATACAAGGGATTGATGCTACTGACAATGGCATTGATATCAAATCAGATATTAAAGTAACTTCCATCACGGATATCATCCAAAATTTTAATCCTACATGGGATTCAAAAGATTCCAAAGATGAAGCGTTCGAAGAAGCGACCCACTATGCTACTGAGGTGATAAAAAAGATCCTCCATAGACAAGCTGCTATTATAAAAGCAAGAATCATCATCAATGAAGCCTTTGCCAATCGAACGATTCCTGAAATAATGGTTTTACAAACTGGTTGCCCTTGGCTACAACAGCTACTTAAAATCGATGTAAATAACGAGGTATTATTCGTTATTTCTCCAGGGGATAATAATGAAGAGTATAAAGTTCAGACGGTAAAGAAAATGGCTGATACTTTTGAAGCCAGAAAAGATCTGTTAGAATCCATTAGAGGAAAATCAAGTGAAGAAATAAATTCAATCCTTCAAATAGAAGATGCCATATTTTGCCATAAAGCAGGATTTATAGCATCAACGAAAAGCATGGAAAGTGCTTTAAAAATAGCAAAATTATCGATTTAAAAAGATATATAGCACTAAGAAAATGACAGAGTGACAGCTATATTGTTAGTCTGCCACGCATGGGCTATTTTTGTAATTCATCAATCATGTTTGATAATTCTTCTTGTATTTCTTCAGTCGTAGCTTCTTCTTCTGTTAATAGGTATTGAAGATAATCTTGTATTTCATCGACTTTATCGATCACTTCATCATCCTCAATATCGATTTTACTCTTGATTGCCTCTAGAGCATCAATTGCTTCATCGATTTGCTCAGCATCTAGCTGGGAAGCAACTAACTCACTAAGAACATCAATGACTGGTTGCATGTTGAAAAATTCCATTTTATTACCCCCTCACATTTTACTGCTAGTGTAACATACATCGCCTCTGCTTTTCTACTCACACCTATTCAATTTTCATGCTAGAAATAATACTGGGGAGGTGACACTTATGGGTCAGAAAAAAGTAAATAAGGCGAATGATGCCTTTGGACTAAAGAAATCTAGAGAGCAAAGTAACCAAACGAATCATAATAATTTTAGTTATCAACATGCTAATCGTCCTAAGAATACAGCACTCTTAGATGCGTTCTTAGAACAAGTAAAAAAGAAAAGCAAATCATAATTGATATACATCATTCCTTGCTATTAAGACACTGATGCATAGTTGTCATATTTCTGTCATATATTTACTTTATAATGTAATACAAAGAAGGTGTAAATTATGATATCTACGATTATAACTATCGTTGTCTTTTTATTGGTTTTGGGTTTGCTAGACTTTAGATATTAAACGGCCAGCTTTACCTGATTTTTCATCATCAAGAATTCTCCAGATTCTCTGTGTGGAGTATTAATCTCCATCAACTCGACCGATTTTTTCTTTCGTTATTGTCTGTTGTTGTTGCACTCGTTCCATTACTATATCAAGAGCTTCTTTTGCCGTACTAGCATAATCCATCTTCACCCATTTGCGTTCATCAAGATATTCACCATCATAAGCCATACTACGAATTTTTGCCGCCCAGCCACCGGAGGCTTCAATGACGACAATCGGCTTGCGATTCAAATACGCGGCTGATAATTCACCCAATGTTCCATTCGCTCCAGCAATCATAATGACAGCATCAACCGAGTGAATTAAAATGAGACTTCTATAGTCATAATTAAGACCTGTCGTAATCGGAACATCTATATAATCATTAGCATGATCCAATGCATCACCAGAAAGAATACCTACAACCATTCCATTGGCCTGTTTTGCTCCCCGGGAAGCAGCTTCCATGACCCCATTTGTTCCACCAGTAAGAAGTATAGCTCCTCGCGCAGCAATTTCTCGCCCAACCTCTTCAGAAATTTTACATATCGCAGCCGATACCTCTCCTGATTGTCCGATTACCCCTATTCTTATCATAGTCTTCCTACCTTTCTATAAAATTATGTTACTATCTATAATCTATTTACTTTTCACTATATGTATTCCTACAAAACGCCAAAACTCCTGCCCAATTCATATGCAAATTGGCAGGAGTTATTATGTTATCTAGATATAGAAATACTTAAATGCAATCACGATTAGGTGCCACAAAAGGTACGGTATGGATGAGCGGAAGAGGTAGGCAATGTACAATAAGCAGCCTGCTCGGGAGAATAATCGTAAGGAGTTGAAAGCGCAGCAAGAAGTTTCTTCATTACGTTATAATCTCCTTGTTTTACTACCGACTCTAGTGCAGCTTCTACTTGGTGATTGCGAGGAATGATCCCAGGATTGCAATTTTTCATCAACTGCTGCGAGGATACTTTCGATTGTTGCTGCCTGCCAAGTCTCGCCTGCCACACTTCATGCCACTTAGAAAATTCTTCCGTACCAAATAAGACCGTATCCTCTGGTTTATCAGCTGTTAATGCACGGAAGGTATTGGTATAATCTCCGCGATATTTCTGCATCATACTTAGGAGGTCTTGCATTAAGGATTCATCCTCTAACTCTTCATTATATATTCCTAATTTTCCTCTCATGCCTGTCAACCAGTTACGTTGATACAACTCAGCAAACTTTAACATTTCATCTTGAGCCATTTTGACCGCTTCTTCCTGATTGCTATGTAAGAGTGGCAATAAGGTTTCAGCAAATCGCGCCAGATTCCATCCAGCAATCTGGGGCTGATTTCCATAAACATAACGACCATGAATATCAATCGAACTAAATACCGTTTCTGGGTCATAAACATCCATAAAAGCACAAGGACCATAATCAATGGTTTCTCCACTCAGTGTCATATTATCGGTATTCATGACCCCATGAATAAAGCCAACTAATTGCCATTTAGCAATCAATGCCGCTTGGCGTTTGATCACTTCTTGAAGTAGAGAAAGATAGCGATTTTGATCCATCTTAACCTCAGGAAAATGCCGTTGTAATGTATAATCAGCTAGAATCTTAAGTTCCTCACGAGTCCCCCATTGTGAAGCATATTGAAATGTACCGACACGCAAATGGCTGGCAGCCACACGAGTCAAAATGGCACCTGGTTGTGCAGTTTCGCGAATAATGGTCTCCCCAGTTGTCACTACTGCTAGGCTACGGGTAGTCGCAATACCAAGTCCATGCATTGCTTCACTAATAATGTATTCACGTAACATCGGCCCAAGAGCAGCCCGTCCATCCCCCCGGCGAGAATATGGCGTTCGCCCTGAACCCTTGAGCTGAATATCCACTCGCTCACCACTCAGAGTTATTTGCTCACCAAGTAACATAGCCCGTCCATCGCCAAGCAATGTAAAATTCCCAAATTGATGTCCTGCATACGCTTGAGCAATAGGAAAACCCCCTTCAGCAATCCGATTACCAGCAAGCACGTCTATGCCCTCTTGCTGCTTTAATGCCTCAATGTTTAATCCCAGCGATGTTGCCAACGCTTCATTGAGAACGATTAATTTCGGCGCTGGTACAATCTTAGGAGTCAACTTGGTAAAAAATGATGCAGGCAGACGGGCATAACTATTGTCTAAGTTCCATCCGATTGCGCTTTGCGCTTGCCTCTCTATCATTGTGTCTCCTTTCCTCTTTTGTATTTTTATATCGCATTTTTTCTTTCGCACAAAATAAAAATCATAAGCATTCTATGATTTTTTAGTATCTACTTCCATACTATTAATTATACTTGTTTATGCATCAAAATAGTAGTTTACATTCAATAGAAAGCATTATGGAAGGCGGTTTTGAAAATGTCGCATTTGAAGTTGGCAGTAAGATATTTGCAATCATTAGATATGGAAACCGTCGCACTACTCCCAACAGTAATTGGCATACAGTTCGCTACTGAATTAACAGTTGAGGAACAAGAGACACTTGGCAATTTTCTAATCGATATAGGTGATGCCTTATTTACTACTTCGTCTTTAATCAGTATTAAAGACGCTGAAAAAAAAGAAAATACCCAAAGTGAGCAAACCAATACGAGTCAATCAGAACATATTGACCAAGAAAAAATGAAACAACAGATTAACGATCTACAGATGCAAAACCAACAAATGATACATACAATGCAAGAACTACAAAAAGCGTTAAAAACGATTTTATCAGACCAAAAAAAGTAGGGATATCTGCAACTTACGCAGATATCCCTACTTTTATTACGGAATCAGAAAGTATAACCTTTCTCGATTCCAAGTAAGAACGACTAAGGCTTCAACCTTCGTCTGAGGACTTGGTCGAAACCAAGTCTTTTCTTATGCTTTATAAAACTTCTTTTACAGCCTTTACTACATTTTCAGTTGTAAAGCCGAATTTTTTAAATAATATCTCTGCTGGTGCGGATGCACCGAAGCCTGTCATTGTTACTGTTTTTCCGTCTAAGCCTACGTATTTTCCCCAGCCGAAGTCAGAAAGTGCTTCTACTGCAACTCTTGCTCTAACTGTTTTTGGCAATACGCTTTCTTTATAAGCGGCATCTTGTTGTTCATATACGTCCATACATGGCATACTTACAACTCTTACATCAATGTTTTCTTTCGCAAGTTCTACCTTTGCATTTACTGCAAGTTCTACTTCCGATCCAGATGCAATGATAATGGCATCTGGAGTTGCTTTACTTGCATCTTGCAGAACATAAGCACCTTTCAGTGCATCTTTGCTACTGCCTTGTAGTTGCGGTATATTTTGTCTTGTAAGTACAAGCGCCGTTGGTGTTGTTTTACTGGAGATAGCTGCATACCAAGCAGCTGCTGTCTCAGTTGCATCGGCTGGTCTATATACATTGAAATTTGGCATTGCTCTTAGCATAGCAAGTTGTTCGATTGGCTCATGAGTTGGGCCATCTTCTCCTACACCAATACTATCATGAGTTAACACATAAACGACTGGTAATCCCATCAAAGCTGCAAGTCTTGCCATTGGTTTTACATAGTCACTAAATACAAAGAAAGTGGATACATACGTTTTAAGACCGCCATGTAATGCTATACCATTCGCCATAGCTGCCATCGCTAATTCTCTTACACCAAAATGTAGGTTTTTGCCTGCATAGTTGTCTTTGCTGTAATCGCCTGCCCCTTTCATTGCGGTTTTGTTAGAAGGTGCAAGATCAGCACTACCGCCAATAAGGTTCGGTATGATATCTTTGATTTTATTGATCATAACGCCAGAAAGATTTCTTGTTGCATTTGCTTTATCTTCATATGCCCAGAATTCTTCATTTTCTAGCAGGTTTGCTGTTAGATCTTCAGAAAAATATTTATCCCAAAGTTTTTTCTTTTCTGGGTATTTTGCTATATATTGAGCAAATAATGTATTCCAAGCTTCTTCTACTACTGCTTTTTCCTGCGCAATCTTCTTGTAATTTTCATATACTTCATCTGGTACATAAAAAGCCTCTTGGCTTGGCCAGTTTAGATTTTCTTTCAGTGCTTTTACATTGTCTGGTCCTAATGGTTCACCATGTGCACTTGCTTTCCCTTGTTTGGTTGGGCATCCGTAGCCAATTTGCGTTTTCACAACGATAAAGCTTGGTTTTGTTTTTTCGGCTTTTGCTGCTTCAATGGCCTTGCCGATTTCCGCTAGATTATTACCATCTTCTACTGTAAGTACTTGAAAATGGAATGCTTCCATACGTTTTGCTACATCTTCAGTAAACGCAATATCTGTCGAACCCTCAATGGAAATTTTATTGCTATCGTAAAATACGATCAGTTTATCGAGTGCAAGTGTACCAGCAAGAGAGAGAGCCTCTGATGTGATACCTTCCATCATACAACCGTCGCCACCCAATACATAAGTATAGTGATCAACCACTGGATATTCTGGCTCATTAAATACTGCGGCTAAATGTGTTTCGGCCATTGCCATACCAACTGCCATACCCATGCCTGCACCAAGTGGTCCAGTAGTTGCTTCAACACCTACAGTATGACCATACTCTGGATGACCTGGCGTTAGAGAACCATCCTGTCTAAAGTTCGCTAGATCTTCTTTCGTAAGGCCATAGCCAAATAGATGAAGCAAAGAATATAGCAAGGCAGAACCATGCCCAGCCGAAAGAATAAAACGGTCACGATTTTTCCACTTTGGATTTTTCGGATTATGGTTCATATGTTTTGCCCAAAGTTCGTAAGCCATAGCTGCACCACCAAGTGGTAGTCCTGGATGACCGGAATTTGCTTGTTGCACAGCATCAGCAGATAAAACTCTGATTGCATTTACAGATTGTGTATCAATATTTGACATTAAAAATCCTCCTATGTATTCGTCTACTTATCATTATAAGGTATTATGTCTATTTTTTAAAGTTCTTTACATATTCTTCTTCAAGTTCCATAATCCAATCCACTTTAGATGCTGACCCGCCACCTGCAAAATCACAGTCTGTGCCGCAAATTTAAAAATTCACTACCAGACCTTACTTATCACCAAATACGGCTTTATAATCGGCTTGAAACTTTTCAATCCCTTGATCTGTTAACGGATGTTTTGCCATTGCAACAATTACATTATATGGTACAGTCGCGATATCAGCTCCTGCTTCCGCACATTCAATAACATGTATCGCATGACGAACACTTGCTGAAATAATTTCAGTTTTTATTTGATGTATACGGAAAATATCAACAATCGTTCTAATTAAGTCACTGCCAGAAGCGCCAATATCATCTAATCTCCCTAAGAATGGAGAAACATAGGTCGCCCCTGCTCTTGCTGCAAGCAATGCTTGAGTAGGATTAAATACCAATGTTACATTTGTTTTAATGCCTTCAGCCGAAAGTACTTTTACAGCTGCAAGACCTTCTAATGTCATCGGGATTTTAACAACCATATTTTTATGAATCTTGGCAATTTCTCGTCCTTCAGCAATCATTCCAGCAGCATCTACTGTAGTTGCTTTTACTTCACCACTAATAGGTCCATCTACAATCGCTGCAATTTCTGCAATCACTTCTTCAAAAACACGGCCTTCTTTGGCAATTAGTGATGGATTGGTTGTAACCCCACAGATAACACCCATTGCATTTGCTTTCTTAATATCTTCCACATTGGCAGTATCGATAAAAAATTTCATTACATTGCCTCCCAATTATTTGATTTTATTATTTTTTATTTACATTTATTATTTTATCACTTTCTTTGTTATTTTCAATCTATTTTTATTATTTACTTGTTAAATTTTATTGATTTATATTTTTCTCTGTTATATGATACATATGAAAGTGGATAATTAAATTCATGATAACGAGGGAGCCATTATTGTGCTTGCAATTGAGCGACATAAATTGATATTAAATATACTATCAGAAAACGGTCAGGTTACCACAAAGGAACTGTGCGAAAAACTAAGAGTCTCTCCAGCTACCGTCCGAAACGATCTAAATAAATTAGAAAAAGATAAACTGCTTGCCAAAACTCATGGAGGGGCTAGCTACATCATACCAAGCAATAATCCAAATATAACTATGCCTATTGTATCCAATGAGTTTAGCTTTAAGACACGGGAATCTAAGGAAAACAAGGAAAATGATGCCATCAGCTTACATGCTTTAGAATATATTCAGAATGATCAGTGCATTTTACTAGATGCCAGTTCAACCGCCCATACCTTAGCCAAAAAATTAAATGGCTTTCAAAAATTAACGGTCATCACGAATGGAATCTATACAATGTTGGCACTAAAAGAGATACCAAATATTACTGTTATTTTTATCGGTGGCATCGTAACCAAAAACTCTGGTTCTATCGAAGGCCTGTTAGGTGTCGATCTTCTCAATCATATCCATATCGATATCGCTTTTGTCTCGGCAAATGGGTTTACATTAAAAGAAGGTCTTACCGATTTTAACGTTTATGAGGTAGAGTTAAAAAAAGCGATGCTTGCGAACTGTAAAAGTATTGTCGCTTTATTAGATTCTCAAAAATTCGAAAATATTTCCACCGCTAGTTTTTGCCCCGCAAGCAAAGTGGATCTCATCTTAACAGACGAAAAAATTGATGCCACTTACTTGCAAAATTATAAAAAGAATGGTCTGCAAATTCAAATTTGCCCCTATAAATGAGCCTGATAAAATACCACCTCGCTCTCAAACAGATAGCTCTCCCTTCGATAATGGAACGTAGGTCATCTGTTTCTAATACTGTTATGGAGTTTTGCAGGAAACAATCATTATTTGTCGAAGAAAGTAAATAATTAGCGAAAAAATTAACCATCAGGGGCGCGATTTATGTTATATTCTTTTTTAGATAAGATAGATGCTGGTATATATGATACACATATTGTAATTTTAATTTTAATTGTTATTATAGGAATTTTGATTAAACGTTATAACATTACAACTTGAAAACACTTTACCTCCTAACATATCAGAGCGATTGACAAAACTAGGTTTGAGGGACTACTCACAATCCTAGTTTTTTATTTCTAAAATATATCGTTTTTAGTTGCAATCGCAATTAAAAACGATATATTTTTCTTTACTATATTGGAAATTATTTATATAATTATTTCTAATATAGTTGCGAACGAAACTGTTCTAGTACACTATAATTATTCTAGAGGTGAAGCAAAAATGCTTAGATATAAAAGTTTTTTTGTTGTTCAATATAGATCATAATCATACCGATTATGAATTTTTTAAAAAATATTTGTTAGGAGACTATAATGAAACTTGCTTTTTCAACCCTTGGATGTCCTGATTTTAGTTGGACAGATATTTATTCGATGGCCAAAGACTGTGGTTTTGACGGTATTGAAATCCGTGGACTGGGTAATGAAATATCTGCCGTTCAAGCACAACCTTTCACCTTAGCGCAAATTCCTCAGACAGTCAAAAGACTATCGGATTTACGCCTCCAAATTCCTTGCCTTTCTTCCAGTTCTTGCTTGAAGTTCGCAGAAAAAGCGAACGAAAATCATGAAGAACTTGTGCAATATATTGAACTCGCCAGTCAGCTTGGAACTCCTTACGTCCGTATTCTAGCTGACATGAAGCCACAACCAAATGGAGAAGTCGACGACAATATTGTATTTGACGCATTGCAGCGCCTAATTCCCATTGCCGAAGAGAATGGCGTGACCCTATTGATCGAAACAAATGGTGTGTATTCCGATACTGCTCGCCTATGCAAACTGCTGAATCAAGTAGAAAGCGATGCCGTGGCTGCTCTATGGGACTTACATCACCCCTACCGATTTGCCGGCGAGACTCCTAGCCAAACGGTACAAAATTTGGGAGCCTACATTAAATATGTGCATATCAAGGATTCTATTGTCGAGAATGGAACTATCCAGTACCGCGTAATGGGTGAAGGAGATTTACCAATTGACTCTATGATACTAGCCTTAAACTCCATTAAATATGATGGCTATATTTCACTTGAATGGGGAAAGCACTGGATACCTGACCTTGATGATGCAGGCGTGGTTTTTCCAAATTTCGCAAATTATATGAGTCAATTTATTAAAACAACGACAACAGAAGACCGTCTGTTTGACAATAATACCAACACAGGTAAATATGTCTGGGAGAAGGATACGCTGATTGATGCAACCTTCCCTCAGGTGCTTGACCGAATGGTGAATGAATTTCCTGATCACTATGCTTTTCGCTACACTACAATGGATTATACCCGAACCTACTCTGAATTTCGAGACGATGTTGATACCTTTGCCCGTACACTGATTGCATTAGGCGTTAGATCCGGTGACCACGTTGCCATCTGGGCAACGAATATTCCCCAGTGGTTCATCACCTTTTGGGCAACGATCAAAATTGGTGCTGTACTTGTCACAGTAAATACCGCTTACAAAATTTATGAAGTAGAATATCTTCTCCGCCAGTCGGATACCCATACGCTTGTCATGATCGACGGATATAAAGATTCAAACTACGTTAGCATCATGAAAGAACTTTGCCCAGAACTTGAAACTGCCGAGGCAGATAAACCCCTATACATCAAACGATTACCTTTTTTGCGTAATATTATTACGATTGATTCAAAACAAAGCGGTTGCCTGACATGGAATGAAGCCATCGCCATGTCAGGCAAAGCCTCCCTCGAAGAAGTGTATCGCCGCGAACGTTCTCTTAATAAACATGATGTGTGCAACATGCAGTATACTTCTGGGACTACCGGCTTTCCGAAAGGTGTCATGCTCACCCATTATAATGTCGTGAATAATGGAAAAAATATTGGCGACTGTATGGATCTGTCCACTGCGGATCGTATGATGCTTCACGTGCCAATGTTTCACTGTTTTGGCATGGTGCTTGCGATGACTGCCTCTATGACACACGGCGTTACTCTATCGCCTATTCCTTATTTTTCTCCAAAATCATCACTAGACTGCATCAATCGGGAGAATATCACTTGCTTCCACGGAGTTCCTACCATGTTTATTGCCATGCTGGGACATGAAGATTTTCCCAAGACAGATTTTTCTCATATGAGAACAGGGATTATGGCAGGCAGCCCTTGTCCTATTAAAGTAATGCAAGATGTGGTCGACAAGATGAACATGTCTCAGATTACCATTGTATTTGGGCAAACCGAATCCGCCCCAGGCTGTACCCAGAGCCGCGTGGATGATTCTATTGCTTTACGCGTCAGCACTGTAGGGCGCGCACTACCTGGCGTTGAATGTAAGATTGTAGATCCTAAAACCGGTGATGATTTACCAGACAATGTAGATGGTGAATTTGTCGCCCGCGGCTATAACATCATGAAGGGCTACTACAAAATGCCCGAAGCAACCGCAGCTGCCATCGACAAAGACGGCTGGCTTCATACTGGTGACCTAGCAAGACGTGATGAAAACGGCTACTATAAAATTACAGGCCGCATCAAGGATATGATCATTCGCGGTGGCGAAAATATCTATCCGAAAGAAATCGAGGATTTCATCTATACACACCCTAAAATCAAGGATGTTCAGGTAATCGGCGTACCTGATAAACAGTATGGCGAGGAAATTATGGCATTTGTAATCCTTAAAGATGAAATGACATTAACGGCCGACGAACTCAAGGATTATATCCGTTCCCATGTAGCCAAACATAAAACCCCACGCCATATTGCTTTCGTCACGGAATTCCCAATGAATGCCGCCGGAAAGATCATGAAATATAAAATGCGCAAACAAGCCGTTCTAAAATTAGGCTTACAAGCAGACAGCCAAATTGAGACCGCATAACATTCGATAGAAAACTGCTGTCACACTTCATTTAATCAGAATTGAGTTGGTATATGCCCCTGGCGTTATACCAACCATTTTTTTAAATACATTTGAAAAGTGACTCTGATCTGTAAAACCGGTTTTAATTGCAATTTCAGCTATCGGAATCCCATGAGCCAACATTTCTTTAGCATGTCGAATACGAACTTGTTGCTGATATATATGAGGGGGAATTCCGATGATTTGGCTAAAGACACGAATTAGATAATATGGACTAAGATAGGCATATCTCGCAATATCAGCTAGTGAAAAACACTCTTCATAATGAATTTCAATGAAATGTTGGACACGTTTCACGCTATCATGCTGTTTATTACTTATACATAAGCCTTTGTCTATATCAGCACAATATTCAACTACATCACCGATCATAGAAATTAATGCAAACTCTTTGAAAAATGTAGTCTCGCCACTCATTAATACAATATGTAGGTTCATCAGATCTTCAAGCAATCTTCTATCGTCAAAAACTAATTTCTTAAATCGATAATGCCCCTCTTCCATTTTAGGTAATATCATATTCAGTATATCCGCTGCAATAAGAAATAAACGATAAGTATGTGGCTCCCCTCCTGATCCACAGGAATGTACCTCATCTGGTGGTATAATAAAGACCTGCCCAGGTATTACTTCATATTTTTCTCCACGGCATAAAATACTACGAACCCCCTGCTCTACTAACCCAATGCACAAAGTTCTGTGAGTATGGCGAGAAAAATTATGTTTGACATCAGTTCCACATATCACTTCTATTCCAAGCGTTTTCCTAAAATCATAAAAATTAATTTTCCCAGATAATTGTTTCATAATCATTCAACCTACCTTTATACACACAATAGAAAAGTCGACCAACACAGTTGGCCGACTTTTCTATTCTCTATCTTTTCTATTGAATCCTGCTACTTCATTATGATTATACTAATGCGGGAATAAACTTTGCCAATATATAGAGATCCTCATCTCCAGCTTTTACAACATGAATAAGATCAGAAGGGATTACTGCCGTAACACCTCCATAATACTCAAGTTCTTTACTTTCAATAATACATGTACCATGACCTCGCATTACTTCATGCAACTCCCATTTCCCCTCATGAATATGTTTCCCAATTTCACATCCACTCTTTACTCGTACCAAATGGCTACTAAATTTCCCATCAGTATTGTTTGCTGTTACAAGATGTTTTAATGCAACTCCTGAAAAAGTAGGATGCTCATTCCATGGCAACTCCTCCACTTTTATTTCCTCTGAAATACCAAAAACTACCCCTTCTTGAATTGCTTTTAGAATATCAATAGTCATTATACCATTACCCCTTTCCATTATATACTGTTTTGCTTATTCAATTATCGCAAACTTTAAGGATAACGTATTGTAGATTATTGCTTTTTTAGGCATAGAAATATGCAAAGATTGAAACCAAATATGCCTAATTACAAGGTCAAAAAATCCATATTCCTAGCTTTCAGTATCTCATCTAATAAGGCTCGAATTCCATAATTTATCTGATCAAAATTAGCCTTACTTAAACTAATTTTCAAAAGTTTATTATTGTAATCGTCAGTAAAGTAATTTTCCTTTATATGATTAATAAGTATATTTCTTTCTTTAAGATTTTTGATAATACTCCCACTGTCAATTTCACTTAAAAATTCTACGCATGCAAAAAATCCTGTAGGAGGTATATGCCACTGAATATCTGGGATATGTGCAGATATTGCAATCCTGTTAAGTAGCTCCATTTTTTGAGTATATATTTTTTTAATCTTTTTTCGATGAGCCTTAAACATGCCACTTTTTATATAAATTTCCAAAGCCCCTTGAGATAATACGGTCGTTCCTAAATCTGCCCATTGTTTATTTTTTTCAAAGCTATTTGCCAATATCGTCGGTACGACGATCGCCCCAATCCTAAGACCTGGCAATAGAATTTTTGAGAAGCTTTTCATATAGATAACCCTCTCTGCTGTATCCTCATAATACATTGGATAAGAATTATTTTTGATTTCTAGATCTGCAAGATAATCATCTTCGATGATATAAACATCATACTTATCTGCTAACTTTACAATTTGTTTTTTTTCTTCATTAGAATAACTTACTCCCAATGGATTATGATATCTAGGAGTTGTATAAAAAAGTTTTATGTTATCAGTAGCAAATTTTCTTTCAAGTTCATATATATCTATCCCATCAAAGCCTCGTTCTATTAAAATCACTGGAATATTATTAAGTTCCAGTGATTTTAATATCCCTTTATATGCAGGTTGCTCTACCAGTATATTGGTCTTATCATTAGGGAAATGCATCGTACACAAAATATGAATGGCCTGCTGCGCACCTGCCGTGATAAAAAGATTTTCTGTTTTACAAAACACCTGATATTCCTGCAAATATTTTACCAATACACGAATTAAACTTGGAAGTCCTTTCGGATTTGAATAATTGAAAAGAGTGTGTTTATAAGTATCGATGGCTTGATTTAAACAATGCTGGAAATCTTCATATGGTAATACACTCTCGTCAGGAGATGCTGAAGTAAAATCAATAATGCCTGTTTTTAACTCTTCAACTAATCGATTTTTCTTTACTAAGAAGTATCCCTTTTGTGGTACAGAATAAATGATATGATTCTTTTGTAATTGCTCATAAGCTTTTACCACTGTTCCCTTACTACACTGAAATTTTTCTGATAATGCTCGTACAGTTGGCATTTTTTCTTCTAATCGTATCGTATCATTTAAAATTTCATCCATTATATAATCTACAATATTATGGTATTTGTTCATTGCGAACCTCTTCTATCATGTAATTTTATTTGTTGCTTATTAGGCAATGAATACTATTTTGTACCAGTACAGTTTGCAATTTCATTTATTGCAATTATCATCTTTGTCTTTTATATTATAAGTGTACTACGTAGTTACAAATAATCCTTGTCTTTGCTAGGCAGAAAAAAGGAGAGAAATATGTTTATTGTATTGTTAACGTATCTGAAATCACTGGAAGAAGTGCAAAAAGTATTAGATTCCCATATTACATATTTAGAAAAATACTATTCCTTACAGAAATTTATTTGCTCGGGGCCACAAAATCCAAGAGTCGGAGGAGTTATATTATGTACAGCCAAAGATATTGACGAAGTCAATGAAATCATCAAGGAAGATCCTTTTTATTATGAAAAAATTGCAAAGTACCAAATTATTCATTTTACACCTACAAAATATGTAGAAGAATTGAAATCATTCCTATCGCATCAAGGGGAAGCTAAACCGGAAAGTCTCCTCTCATGATATCATGACTAAAGCAAGTCAAGTGAAAAAAACCACTGCCGTATATTGAATAGTGGATTTTTTTACTTGCAAAAGAATTGCTTTCTCAAGATAGTCATAGCCAAGAACTACATCGCAAAGCTGTCCATTCTTGTCAGGAACTAATGATTGAACCATTATCCATTTCACTAAAAGCGCATATAACAAAAAGAACCTCTGCTGTAAATAACAACAGAAGTTCTTAGTCGATGAACTGAAAAGTTTGCTCTTCTATTCAATACTATTTCAGCAAAACAATCCCATTGCCTGCGCCAATACGATCAGCGCCGGCCTCAGCCAGTTGACAGGCAAATTCATGTGTGCGGATACTACCACTAGCTTTAACCTTGGCCTGATTACCAACAGTTTGACGCATCAGTTTGATATCATCCACCGTTGCTCCACCTGTACTAAAACCAGTTGAGGTCTTAACGAAAGCTGCACCGGCACGAAGAGCGGCTTTACAAGCGGCAATCTTTTCCTCATCACTGAGCAGGCATGTTTCAATGATGACCTTGACGATAGCAGGTTTAGCCGCTTCAACAACTCTGCGAATGTCTTCGGTCACAAAATCCATATTCCCATCTTTGACTGCCCCAATATTGATAACCATATCAATTTCTTGTGCCCCAGCTTTTACCGCAGCTTCAGCCTCAAAAGCCTTAGCCTCAGTTAGCATCGCTCCTAATGGAAAACCGACAACGCAGCACGTCTTAACTTCGCTTCCTTTTAGTTCCGAGGCAACCAACGGCGCATGACAACTATTGACACAAACTGAGGCAAATCCATGGGTACGAGCCTCAGCACAATAACGACGAATTGTTTCTTGGGTTGCTTCCGGTTTCAACATGGTATGATCAATTATTTGTTCAATATTCATACTATCATCCCTTCATTGCTTGTTTTTTTTCACGTTCATTGGCAACATAATTGTAAATTAGGACAAAAATGAGTAGTCCACCCCAAATGATCTGCCGATAAAAATTTGATATATCCTCATACATATTGAGCCAACTGCTAACCATTTGCACAATGATGGTTGCTACAATGACACCGCTGATATTACCTTTTCCGCCATATGGATTTATACCGCCCAACACAGCAATCAAAATAGCCTGCATCAAATAGGATGCACCATAATCTGCTTTCGCCGAGTTGAACCGTCCTAGCATAATAATCCCTGCAGCAGCACTAAACACAGCACTTAATACATAGTTAGTAACAAAAAGCCGTACATTATCAAATCCCGAAAAAGTTGAGGCTTTTGCACTTGTACCAAGCATCCGTAACTTATACCCTAAGGTAGTTTTGCTAATAATAAAAGCAGCAATTGCGGCAAATACAGCAAAGATAATCAGCGGTACCGGTATACCCATTACACCGCTATTAACGGTCGCTGACAACTGCTTGGGCAATCCCCCTAGCGTACTACCATTCGTGATAACAATGGCAAAACCTGTATATAGAGCCTGAGTGCCCAAAGTTGCCAAAATTGGTGTAATACCCACAACTCCAATCAAAAAACCATTGAGAGCACCACAAAGAACACTCACAATGAATGCCATGAGGCAGGCTGCTGCAATCATCATAAATACAGCACTACTACTCATATCTGGCACGATTAGAATCGTCAATAACTTGGCCATCAGTACAGCACACAGATTAGCAATGGCTACAACACTTAGATCAATCCCAGCCGTAAACAATGTAAATGCCATGGCAATCGCTAGCAGGCCAAACTCAGGAAATTGTTTGCCCATGGACTGCAAATTGGAAACACTAAGAAACATAGATCCCTTAAGAGCGGTACAAAGTACAAATACCATCAGAAAAACGACTAGGAGTTGCGCTAAGTTTTTATCTTTATTTATCGCATTTTTAATTACATCCATCTCATTTTCCTCCTTCGTTCATCTTGATAGCAAGCTTTCTCTCGTTACGCTTCACTTCAATTGCGGAGGCTGCGGTGCCAATAATAATAATCGCACCAATAAATACTTTTTTCCAAATCGTCGAAATACCCAGTAAAATCAAACTGTTATCTACAATAATCAAAAGTGCCATGCCAAGCATTGCACCAAGCACACTACCTTTTCCGCCTGTCATTCGCACACCACCAAGAACACAAGCAGCGATTACTGTCATTTCCATACCTTCTAAATTATTAGGATGTACGGCAAGGAGCATCGTGGAACGCAATACACCAATAAGTCCTGCCATGCAACCAGAAAAAGCATAAATAAACACCAAAATGCCAAAAACGTTGAAACCTGCTCTCTGCGCTGCTTTCACATCACCACCAATCGCATAAATACCACGTCCGAGCATCGTTCGGTTCAAAATAAACCATCCAAAAAAGACAAGCACGATCATAAGAACAACACCGACTGGCATATTAGAAGTCAGCCCTGAAACAGGATTTGTCGCTGAAAACAAATTCATCTCACCGAATTCCTTAAGCGGCGCACAAAGTGGATATTCTCGCGATTTGAATACACCCTGCATAATACCAAAGCATATACTACTTGTACCAAGAGTAACAATAAGTGCTGGAAATTTAAAATGCGCGATAATCACACCATTGAGTATACCAACCGCCAATCCGATAAGCATCGCAACTAAAAAATAGGGCAGCGGGTTTGCGGCAACGTCCTCTAGCTGAGAACAAACTACAAACATAGACAGGGAAGCAATAGCCGGAAATGAAACATCTACACCACCTGTAATAATGACGAACATTTCGCCGATACAAAACATCGCTGGCACCGAAAATGCCCGCACAATATCAACTAGATTATTGCCCGTGAAAAACTGTCCACTTTTCATTTGAATTACCATACATAAGAGCAGGATGATCAATGCTACGTAAAATTCGGTCGACTTTACCGTTTTTTGCAAATTCATATATGAATCCTCCTCTCCTTCTAATTTGCCAACTCAGCGAGGTGGCTCTCTTCGAGGCTTTGTGTGGATAGAGTCTCCACTAGCCGACCTGACCGCATAACCATAACACGATTACAGTTCGTGAGCACCTCCGGCAAATCATCTGAAATAATAATAACCGTCAGTCCCTGCTTAGCTAAGCGTTTTACCAACTCATAAATATCAAATTTAGCACCAATATCTACCCCAACTGTCGGTCCATTCAAGATTAATACCTTAAGATCAATTGCCAACCACTTGGCTAACACACATTTTTGCTGATTACCACCTGAAAGCGTCCCCACAGGGTCTTCAATATTATGAAGAGCAATCGACAACTCTTTAGCCCAATACCTTGTCATTTCTTCAACCTTAGTACGATCAATTTTCCCTAAACAATTCGCATATTCATGCCATTTTTCAATGGAAATATTATCTGCTATCGGCTGTGATAAGAAAAGTCCTTCCGTAACACGATCCGAGGGCAGGTAACCGATACCATGTTCAATGGCCGCCTTTATTGAACGGATTTCCACCGGTTTATCCTCAATCAAAATTTGTCCTGAATCTGCTACGTGATAACCAAATAAAGTCTCTGCTAATTCCGTACGACCTGATCCTAAAAGACCTGTTATGCCAATAATTTCGCCCTGTTTAAGGCAAAAACTTACATCCTTAAATCCATTTTTCAAGGAAAGATTCTTAACTTCTAGTACGGTTGGCGCATTTTCTCTCGTATATTCATACCGGGATGAAACAATTTCACGTCCCGTCATATAATATGTAAACTTATTCTGATCAAGCTCTTTCGTATTTCCCGCCGCAACATTTTTCCCATTGCGGAAAATTGTAAATCGTTCCGCAATCTCAAATACCTCATCTAGCTTATGTGAAACAAAAAGCACCGCTATACCTTGCGCCTGTAACTGTTTGATGATTTTAAACAAGGCCTTTACTTCTCGTTTTGTTATCGCTGTTGTCGGCTCATCCATAATGATAAGCTTCGCGTCGTTTAGCAAAGCACGGCTGATGGCAATCATTTGACGCATACCAACCGTAAGATTTTCCACCGTTTCATCTAAATCAATCTCAAAACCGATTTTGGCGATCGCTTCTTCCGCAATTTTACGCATCCGTGTTTTGCTTACAAACTTTCTACTCGCAGCAACTTCCATATTGATTGCAAGGTTTTCCATAACCGTCAGATTAGGAAATAAAGATAGATCCTGATAAATAACCTGTACACCATTCGCTATCGCTTGTTTGGGGTTCATTTTCTCATATTTCATGCCATCGATTTCAATAGTCCCTGAGTCCGGTGTATAAAAGCCTGAAATGATATTGATAATCGTCGATTTACCACAACCATTTTCTCCTGCCAGGCAGTGAATTTCACCCTTTTTTATCTCAATATTTACACCATCAAGTGCCTTGACACCACCAAAATATTTTTTAATATCTGTCGCTTTTATAATATAATCTGACACTACTTTCCCCCCTTGCTTCTACACAATACCTATCACCGTTGTTATAGCGTCACTATATATCAGCAAAAGTGATGTGGCACTAGTGCCCCATCACTTTTGCCTAACTATTCCTTAGAAATTGTAATTGTCTACGTTATCTTTATTAATAGCAATCCAGCCTGCACCCATAAACAGTGTTGGGTTTTCTTTGCTCTGGATTAGTTTATTGTAAGATTTTAAGCCAAGATCTGTACCATCAGTAATCTTTTTACCCTCAAGGATTTGACGAGCCATAACGCACATTGCGTAGCCAGCTTCTGCTGGATCCCAAAGAGTAATATAGGAAAGGGATCCATCTTTAATCAAAGAACGACATTCATTTGGCATACCTGTACCAACAACAAAAGTTTTTCCTTTAAGACCTAGTTCATTGATTGCACGAGCAACCCCTGGTGTATCCATGGAAGATGTGCCGACAAAGCCTTTAACTTCTGGATGTGACTTCATGACTTCCTTAGCAACCTGATAGGCTTTTTCTGAATTATTGTCTGATTCTACACGTTTTGGATTATCAAGTAGTTGCAATCCTGCATATTTAGACTGTTGCTGTGCAACAGCGCCATTTGCCCATTCATTCTGTGAAGCGTTAGTAAGATGAGCAACCATTGTTGTATAAACACCTTTTCCGCCCATGGATTCCTGAAGCTTATCCATGATGAAAGCACCATATCCAGCATTATTGAAAGCCTCTAAATCGTAATCTACATTTTTACAACTCGAACCCTCATGGGTGATAACAACGATTCCCTTATCGCGGGCTTCTTTCAATACAGGATCGCAAGCTGCGGGATCAACTGGTACAACACAAAGAGCATTGATTCCTTGATTGATAACATCTTGAATAACCTGAACTTGTTGTGCGGCATCCGTTGAAGCAGGACCTTTTTGGTAAGCATTGATGCCAGTATCAGCGGCATATTGTTTAACACCTTGATCCATACGGGCAAACCAGCCATTGGAAGAGTCCTTTACAACAACGGCAATTTTCCAGTCTTTCTTTTGACCTTGTGTTGCTACCTCGGTTGTTGTAACAACTTTTTCCTTTGATGCTTTAGGAGCATCGGCTTTCTTGCTGCTATCACCGCAGCCAGCCAGTCCGGCACAAAGAAGTAACCCTAACGCAACTGCTAAACACTTTTTCTTATTCATGAATATTCCCTCCTTAATTTACATGACACCTTTTTGTAATATAATACAGCCATATGGCTGTCGTTCGCCCGTGGATACCGTAACAAATGAGGTTTTTCCTTTTTCATAAAAATCAAATCGATCGATAAACCCGATGCACTTTTCTCCCTTGGGTTCATTCCTCTTAACCGCTGCAATGAAGTCATCCCAAACCTTCGGCCGTTCCATCTTATCTTTCAAATGATCCATTATGTCCATAATCATCACTGGATGCTCTACATACTCAACATCAAGTGGCATAAGCTGAAGTACTGCATCAACCATCTCAGCCGCCCCGATACCGTCAGCATTAATTGTAATACCATTTTTCGCCATAGAAACTGCCGGATAAAAGTCATCGGCAATTACGATTTGATCACCATGTCCCATATCGGCCAATGCTTTCAATAAATCAGGACTGATGCATTTAGGAATTCCCTTTAGCATACCCCTTCCTCCTATCTACTTATGGATTGTTGCCTGTTTAAGAAACGCCTCTACCTCCTCTCGCGTCGGCATCGCTGGAGTTGTGCCAATTTTCTGAACAGAAAGTGCGGCCAGTGCACTTGCAAAGCGAGAAGCTTCCCAAAGGTCTTTTCCCTCCGATAACGCTGTCAAGAGGCCACCATTGAATGCGTCCCCTGCACCCGTAGTATCGACTACATCAACCTTAAATGCACTGATAATTTCTTCACGCCCATGATCAGAAATGAACACCCCTCGTTCACCTAATGTTATTAAAACGACCTCAACGCCTTTACTATAAAATACCTCAGCAGCCTTTTTCGCAGCAGCCAAATCCTCTACATGTATACCCGTCATCATTTCGGCCTCAACTTCATTCGGTGTTACCATGTAGATTTTCGATAAAAATTCACCACTTACTGGTTGATAAGGAGCTGTGTTCAAAATTACTTTACATCCAGATTCATTGGCAATATCAACGATTCGCTCATTTGCTTCTTGGTTAACTTCCAACTGCAAAAGCACATAAGCACACTCCTTAAGTAGCGGTCTCAAATTATCCACATCTTGTGCCGTAATCGTACTGCACGCACCAGGCACAATAATGATTTTATTCTGGCTAGTTTGTTCATCCACCATAATAATTGCAGAACCTGTACCAACATCTTGATTATAAAGTATGTATTCTTTGCTTAAGTTCAGCTCATCCATGACATTGAGCGCAACATCTGCGAAGGCATCCTGTCCAACCTTAGTAATCATTGCCACGTCCGCTCCTGATTTATGAGCAGCAACGCCTTGATTAAACCCCTTACCGCCAGCTCCCATCTTAAAGATAGACCCCTTAACCGTTTCGCCCGGTTTCGGCAGATGTGATGCTCGTGCCATAAGATCGACAACAAAACTTCCGAAAACGGCAACTTTTTTCCCCATGAAAAAATCTCCCTTCGTTATTCAATATTACGATGGCGCGCCTCCATCTGCTCATGTGTCAAATTCATTTTATCCGCTAGCAGCATAACAACAATATCAAAAAGAAGAAACAAATGCTGCTCGAAAAGATTCCCCATAGGCTGAATAGATTTCACTACCCTCATATCACTTCCTTTATAGACACATGCAGGGATAAATAAAGAGTATTCAGCTTCCTGTGGCGTTCTTTCTAGCGGTGCGCCTGTGATAACTAAGCGACTGACACCTGTTTTTCCCGCCTGATCGAGAAGGTAATTGATATAACCTATCTTGCCAGAACCATTCACTACAATAAATAAATCTCCTTTTTGCATACCTGGCGTCGTATCATCCCAAAGCCAATGAGTTTCTTTTCCTAGATGCATCAGCCGCATCGCAAAGCTACGGGCTGCAATTCCTTCACGTCCGCAACCGGTTACAAAAATTCGTGCAGCTTTCATAATCATCTTCATCATGCTCTCTAACTGCATTTCATCCTGTGCTGCAAAAACTTGCCGATGCTCATCGAGCAATACTTCGTAAAGTTCCCGATACGTCATTTTTTCGATCCTCTCCATTTCTCCGACCCCCTAAGGATAAGTTTTGTCGGCAAAAAAATTTCTTGTCGGCAAGGTATTTGATTTTTGTCGTTATTACCAATCTCCTCTAACCGTCTTGTTAAAAGTTCAATGGCATTCCATCCCATACTATATACGTCACGATCTACAACACTTAAGTGAATATTCGTATATTTCAAGATCTCCATATCATCAAATCCAATCATTGAAATATCCTCACCCAGTTTCATCCCTTTTTCCGTAATATAATGTATGCACCCGAGTGAGGTCATATTATTTGATGAAAAAATTGCAGTCGGCGGTTCTGATTGCTCCATGAGACTGTGCATAAGTTCATAGGCTAACGGTTCATGAAAATTTCCTTGCCGTACATAACGTTTATCTGGCTTGACACCCCATTTTTCTAAGGCCGCTAAATACCCCAGCCAACGCTCATTTCCCGGACGAGAGTTCTCCGGTCCCTTTATCGTGGCAATGCGCCGATGCCCTTCCCGTAAAAGACAATCGACAGCAGCGTACGAACCATTGAAATCTTCGGAAAACACACTGTTCAAACGACAATTTTTAAGGCCTCGGTCGATAAGGACAACCGGAACGCCCGCCTTTTCGAATTCCAGTAACCGCTTACAGCTTTCAGTATTATTTTCATCAATAGGAATAACAATAATACCACTTAAACGTTCAGCCTTAACCGAACGAAAAAAACGTTGCTCTTTCTCTACACTATCATCTGTTCCATATAAAAAAATATTATAACCATATCGTTCAGAAGCATTGGTTAATCCACGCAAAAGTTGCGAAAAAAAGGGATTTTCAATATCCGGAATCAAAAACCCAATATTCAAGGTATTACCCGTACTAAGGTTACGGGCTAAAGCATTGGGCGTATAATTCATTGAGGAAATAATATTCAAAATTTTTCTTTTCGTCTCTTCACGCACATGTGGTTTATTATTGATAACCCTTGATACCGTTGCCGATGAGACACCTGCCTTTTTAGCAATATCATATATATTAATACTCATTTTTCAACATTCCTTCGTATTGTAACCGGTTTCAGTTTTATTTTAGCAGATTTTTTTGAATTGTCAATGTATTTACGTTGTAAATTGATAATTGTGGTAAAAAAATTAAAGGTCTGCAGATTTTTAAAATTTCGCAGGTCCTTTTCTCGCCTACGATTTATTTAAGATGGTCTACTGCTGCTCTTTCAATTGCAAGTCCTTTGGTATAGCGTTTGATAAATACGAATGCCAAGTACCATTTTACCATTCATGATAGCATTTTTTATAGCATTCATTTGCGGACTCATAAAATACCTCCATTATATCAAAATGTCGTACCAAACCGATTCTCATAAACCTCTCCATTTCGATCAGTCATTTAGCTAGTATATCATTTATAAAATTCCGTAAAAAGTAAAGAATTCCTGCCAAATTATTCAAGAATTTAATAGAGGTTCTTACCCAGCGAATAGCCCTTCTTAGAGAAAGATACAGTAAGGATAAATAATTGTTATCAATAGATATTAATTGTATAAGAAAAAGGTTTTTGTATTTTTTTAGCGAAATATGTAAAACGATATAACACAAGTAGTGATTAACCCTAAAATATAATGACCAAAATGCAAATGTATCTAAAAGTGTAATTGCTAAGATAACGATCAAAGAATAGGCGACCTACAGATTAAGTTGAGCTATTTTCCTATTGAATAAAATCTTAACACTTCAAGAATAATAGAAATAATTTGAAATAATATAAATGGTTAATCAGTACTAGTGTTACTATACGAAAAATAAGGTGGGAATAATCATGAAGTGGTTTCAAAATTTAAATTTAGCACCAAAAATCATTGCCTTAATCTCCGTGATGGCGATCTTTCTTGGTATCGTTGGATTCGTCGGGTATCGTTATACAGAAAAAATGAGTTCTAGTATGAATTCAGTGTATAAAGACAATCTACTGCCCGTGAAATGGCTTAATGAAGCTCGTGTAAACTCTAGAATTATAGAGGCACTTACAATGGACCTACTTAATCCGGCAAATACCGATAAGTCAAAGGAACAAAAGGATATATCTGAAGTAAAAGAACGGATCGCTGCAGTAGACAAGGCTTGGATTTCTTATAAAGCAGCCAATATGGATGCGTTTGAAAAGGAACGAGTCGCTGTTTATGAAAGCGAAATAAAAATTTATCGTACCGAACGACAAAAAGCAATCGAAATAGCACTGTCCGGACAAAAACAAGAAGCTTATACCTATTTTATATCACAAGCTGTCCCTCATTTGGATAAGGTGAATATGATTTTGACTGAGTTAGCCGATTTTAATGCTCAACAGGCCGATAAAATCAATGAGCAGGGAAAAGTGGATGCTAATAGTGCGACTCAAATGATTATACTCATTTCGTTAATTTCTATAGTAATAGCCTTTGCATTGGGGATCGTGTTCGCTCGTTCTATGGCAAAGAGACTTCATAATGTGGCAAATACCATCAATCAAATTGCAAATAGAAACCTTACTATTGGAGAACTAAAAGTTACGGCAAACGATGAAATAGGACTCATTGGAAAAGACTTAAATGTAATGGTGAATAATCTTCATGATTTGATTAAGCTAGTAGCTTTTTCTGCCGAGCAAGTAGCCGCCTCTTCAGAAGAATTAACGGCAAGTGCAGAACAATCAGCTCAAGCATCTAACCAAGTAGCGTCTACTATTGCAAAAGTAGCTGATGGAACGGAGAAGCAACTTACATCTGTAGAGGAAACTTCTTCTTTCATCGAGCAAATTGCAACGGGTATCCAGCAAGTAGCTGCGAATGCAAACGATGTTGCTGCAACGACTAATAAAACGGCTAATGCATCCAAAGAAGGCAGTAAGGCAGTTGAGGGTGCGATCAGCCAAATGAACACGATTGAAAAAACGGTTGAACACTCAGCAAAAGTTGTTAGTAAGCTTGGTGAACGTTCAAAAGAGATTGGCCAAATTGTTGATACGATTTCAGGCATTGCAGGCCAAACTAATCTTCTTGCTCTTAACGCGGCAATCGAGGCAGCTAGAGCAGGAGAACAGGGACGTGGCTTTTCCGTAGTTGCAGAAGAAGTTAGAAAACTTGCTGAGCAATCAGAAGAAGCAGCGAAAAAGATTGCTTCGTTAATTAGTGAGGTACAGGGAGATACCGATAAGGCTGTTATCGCTATGAGCGAAGGCACTCGTGAAGTGGAGATTGGAGCAGAAACAGTCGCTTCAGCAGGAAAGTCTTTTACTGAGATAGCTGGCTTAATTACCGAAGTTTCAAATCAAGTGAATCAAATTTCCTCTGCTAGTCAGCAGATGGCAAGTGGAAGTCAACAAGTCGTAGCATCAATCAATAATATTAATAATATAAGTAAAGAAGTTGCAGGTGAAACGCAAACCGTTTCGGCAGCGACAGAGGAACAATCCGCATCTATGGAGGAAATAGCCGCTTCGAGCCGAAGCCTTGCTAACATGGCTGAAGACTTACAGGTTGCGATTAATAAGTTTCATATTTAAGGGAACGATAACAATTAAACGAGGAACCAACAGTGCATTTCCCATCGAAATTTGCTGTTGGTTCCTCGTTTGCTACCATTTGACACTCTCATGCCTCTCACCTATACTCCACCACCAACCCCACACCAACCTCTTCAACATTCGTAACCTGAGCTAAACTTATTTTTGAACGCAAATCGGTACAATGGCATGCATAGATAGCATGCGGTTGACACTTTTCGAGATATTGAGTGGTGTTACTTAGTTTATGATGCGAAGGATCTAACAAGTGAAATCCACCAATCACATCATATATCCGTTCTTCATTACATACTTTTTTTGCATATTGGATAATATTACAAATCCCCGCATGAGAACAGCCAGTAATGATTACTAACCCCTGATCGGACATATACACCAACGCAGAATCATCAAGGATAAAATCCTCCTGCCAACTATCATCCCGTAATGTTTTGCCGATGGGAGCTTCACTTTCAAAAGAATTATTTCTTTCAATTTCTCCTAGAAATATAAGTTTATCGGTGAGCCATATCGGCTCTTTCGAAAGATGCAATGGAAATATTTTTTCTAACTGATTTGCTGAAAGCATTGACCCGATAATAAGACCATCTATCCTTTTATCCAAAAATGCATCTGGATGAGCTATTATGGTAGGTTTATTGCACTCATATTCTTCATATATAGCCTCAGAGTATCCTTTCACTAACTCGACTAATCCCCATGTGTGGTCATTGTGCCCATGTGAAATAACCACAGCATCCAAGGCCAATAGGTTGATACCCATTTTAGTCGCATTTTTTAAGAATATGTCAGAGTATCCAGTATCAAATAAGTATTTTTTATCATCACACTCTATATAATAAGACACCCCTGGTTCACCATGAAAATATCGATCAATCATCGTATTATTATCAACTAATACTGTTATTTTCATTTGTCCTCCACTGTTTATCCGATTCCATAATTTTTTTCTTTATAATAGGAACCATAAGATGCTGAAGTACCCGATGAATCACTTAAGAATTCTCCATACATATATGCATAACACATATTAGCAGCAACAAAGGTATAAATACATGGCACAAGCTGTTTCAATAATATAAATAAATCAGGGATTGGTTCTCATATGTTAACCAATCCCTTTTTATATGTAAAATTATTGAATGCAGTCTAGTGCCTGCAAAATATCAGAAATCAAATCTTCTTTATCTTCAATGCCACAACTAATGCGGATTAATTCTGCTGGAACACCAGCTTCCTTTAACTGCTCATCATTCAACTGACGATGTGTACTGGTTGCCGGATTCAGACAGCAGGTACGAGCATCTGCTACATGGGTTTCAATGGCGGCAAGCTTAAGATTGTTCATAAAAATTGCAGCAGCCTCACGTCCACCTTTTAAACCAAAGGAAACAACGCCACAGGAACCATTGGGTAGATATTTCTGTGCAAGCTCATAATATTGGTCACTTGGCAGACCGCAGTAGTTCACATAGGCAACCTTGGGATGATTCTGAAGAAATTCCGCGACAGCTTGTCCGTTTTCACAATGACGTGGCATACGTACATGAAGGCTTTCCAGTCCCAGATTGAGGATGAATGCATGCTGTGGCGACTGAATAGCACCAAAGTCACGCATTAATTGAGCGGTACATTTCGTAATGAAAGCTCCTTCCTTGCCAAATTTTTCGGCATAGGTAATCCCATGGTAGCTATCATCTGGCGTGCAAAGCCCTGGAAATTTATCAGCATGAGCCATCCAATCAAATTTTCCAGAGTCCACAATGGCTCCGCCTACGGCAGCACCATGACCATCCATATATTTCGTGGTAGAATGGGTAACAATATCAGCCCCCCATTCAAAAGGACGACAGTTAATAGGTGTTGGAAAAGTATTATCAATGATAAGCGGAACACCATGTGCATGGGCAGCGTTGGCAAATTTTTCGATATCCAATACCGTAAGGGCAGGATTGGCAATCGTTTCCCCAAAGACTACCTTGGTATTCGTCTGGAAAGCAGCATGTAATTCGTCTTCTGTACAATCAGGAGAAACAAATGTGACCATAATGCCCATTTTGGCCATTGTTACGGCAATCAAGTTAAAAGTACCGCCATAAATGCTAGAAGAAGCAACAATGTGATCTCCACAACTACAGATATTAAACAAGGCAAAGAAATTGGCAGCTTGTCCGGAAGAAGTTAGCATAGCAGCAGTACCGCCTTCCATAGCGGCAATTTTGGCAGCTACATAATCATTCGTTGGATTCTGTAGTCTGGTATAGAAATAGCCGGAGGCCTCTAAATCGAACAACTTTCCCATATCTTCACTGGTATCATATTTGAAGGTTGTACTTTGGATAATCGGAACCTGACGTGGTTCTCCATTGCCAGGTCTGTAACCAGCCTGTACACATTTTGTATTCATTTTATAATTGTTCATTTCATCATATCCTTTATTAAAATAGTACCATAATTATTATAGTTGTAATCAGCTGTTACTTCAAGTGATAATGGCAATACGATTGCATGATCATGATTGAAAACCTTCTTAATCCTTCCACAAAATAACATATTCTTCCCTCATTTCCCTACAAAAAACGAAACCTGCATCATCTTTGATGCAGGTCAGACTGTAGACAAGCCTATAAGGTAAAACAACTCTCATTTATTATTTTGGTTTGCTACTATTTGATTGTCATTTGCATTCAGGATTCATTACCCGACCAAGAAATAAAATCGAACCGGTTGAATTATGCCGGATAAAAAATAGGAAAGGGCGATCCGCCTTAAATTCCGGCTTGAAAAGAACTGATTTTAACCCTATAACCACCGCAGTTGCAGCAGTTGCCTCACTACCTTCCTCGTTCACTTCGATAAC
>Ga0074193_1001371_pt1 | contig 30111 bp, 22 predicted proteins | sample EPASupsiteHSE605_FD_64523 | JGI IMG/M metagenome (GOLD analysis project Ga0074193, IMG submission 64523) | Bioremediated contaminated groundwater from EPA Superfund site, New Mexico - Sample HSE6-05 | ecosystem: Environmental > Aquatic > Deep subsurface > Groundwater > Contaminated ... | reverse complement strand
ACAACAGATGTTCCTTTGACAGCCTGTGCCCGATGCAAATGCCCAAGGGCTACGTACTGTGCTCCTGAAGGCATCGCCTCAACCTCTACAGTTGGAGCACTGCCCAGTTGAATCGGCCGCTCAGATTCAGATTCCATTCCGCCCCGCACAAAGAGATGGCTCACCCCTAAGTTGACCGCTTCCGGACGAAAGTTCCGACCGAACATGGCAAATAATTGCTGTACGCGCCTGGAGTATTCCTGGCGGAGAATTTCTTCATCTAAGCTCTCACTTAATACCTCATTGAGTCGTGACTCGGAGGGGTAGGGGAGCATGGCAATAATCGCTGGGTCCGGGCAACTGGGAATATGTAACTCCGCCCACCCTTGGCCTGCTGCAACCCTGACGACCTTACCCTTGTTCGTCTGAACGAAAAGGTCAGGCAATAATACGTCCTTGGGAAGGCCATATAACGTAATCCCATTTTTGACCGCTAGCGGACTTGCCGCACAAAGTCGTTCCGGGTTATCATGATTACCGGCAATTGCAACTACGGCTCTCTTACCCCCAGCAGACAAGCGGTCCAAAGCTTCATAAAATAGCTCTTCGGCGATGGCGGGAGGATTTACAGTGTCAAAGACATCTCCAGCAATTATAACAAGGTCCACTGCTTCATCTTCCACAATCATACAAAGTTCATCGATAAACTTTATCTGCTCTTCAATTCGACTTCTCCCTTCAAGCGTCCGGCCAAGGTGCCAATCTGATGTATGTATAATCCGCATGGATGACTCATTCCCTTTCCATACTATATCTTCTAATATTCTCATTATAGAGCATGTCCCATAGAAAAGCTGTGGTCTTCGTAAGAAATAATTTAGCTATATCCCATAGTCCAACTTCTTTAATTAGAGGTTCTTATTCTGGCCTCGTGGGGGTGAAAGACAAAAACCTAAATTAGTGGGGAAGGAGTTTGTTCACTCAAGTGGAATAAATATGCGTAAGAACCATAAATTTTTCAAGCAAAGAGGTGTTTCCCGATGGCAGTCCAGGCTGACTGGAAAAGGCTACTTGATGATGAAATTAAAAAGGACTACTATATTAAATTACTAGAATGGGTCAAAAATGAGTATAAGCAGAAACACATCTTCCCTAAAAAGGAAGATGTGTTTAATGCCTTGGTTTACACATCTTATGAAAACACGAAGACTGTAATTTTAGGCCAAGACCCGTATCCCAATATCGGACAAGGAATGGGTCTCAGCTTTTCCGTAAATATGGGAGTACCTTTCCCAAGATCTCTGCAAAATATTTTTCATGAATTGCAATCTGACCTCGGTTGTTATATTCCCAAAAACGGTTCCCTTGTAAAATGGGCCGAACAAGGGGTCTTACTTCTTAATACAGCACTTACTGTCGAAGAAGGCAAGCCCAATTCTCATCAGAACAAAGGCTGGGAGATTTTTACGAACAAAATTATCTCTTTAGTTAACGAGAAAACCGATTCGGTAGTATTTATATTATGGGGTAATAATGCTCGATCTAAGAAAGAGTTAATCACCAACTCCAAGCATTTGATTATTGAATCAGCACACCCAAGTCCTTTGTCGGCAAGTAGAGGGTTCTTTGGCAGCAAACCTTTTTCCAGAGCAAATAGCTTCTTAATTGCCAATAATAGAGAACCGATTGATTGGCAATTAGAATAATAGAGGCCTTTCCAACTGCGCTAGTCTAAATAGATGATCTTAGAAGGTAATGGGATTCCACCGATGGAAAGAATTTTCTGGGCCATCGCCGTTGGGGGAGGTATACTGAGAAACTCTTTGCCCAAAAATTCGCCCTTTAATACATTCCAACGTGCTAACTCTTTGACAATGCCTTCTCCTGTGAACCTGCGCTCCATCAATTCCACTTGTTTTGCAGTCCGTTCGTCTTCGTCTGAGATTTTGAGAGCTTGCTCAGATTCCATTTGCCAATGTCTTTGGTACAATAGTTGAAGTTCTTGTTCAAGCAGGTAGGCTAGCACACAGATGAAGCTATGACCCTCAACTCGCTTGGTATTCCAGTGAAGCATCGATCCAACTTCTAGAAAATTATTTATTTCCCGAAAAGCGCACTTCACATCCATCAGATTTCTATAGGAAAGCACAACCTCCTCTGCTGGCAGCCCAGTATTCGTCTTGAGGACAAACTTACCGTCGCGCAAAGCTTCTTTTTCCAAGGCAGGTTCATGCCGACTATAGGTCAAATGTTGGCCTGCACATTCCACCTCAAAAAACCCTTTGACTCCCTTTTTCGTAAGAATTTCTGAAACCTTAGCCAGGGTGCCTTTAGTATCCGATTTCCTTTTCCGTTTAGACTTGGCTAAGCGTTGTCGTAGTTCCGACAGTACCTTTTCAGCTTCATCCATAGCGGCCATTCGATACGCTTTGTCTCGAATGGCTTTTAATGGGTTGTAGCATAAGATATACCTGATCTGTGAATCTTTATTATCATCCTCTACCTGGGCAACAGGAACCTCAAGAAACGAGAAGTCATCCTTCAACTTAGCGTAGGCCTGGATGTCTGCGTATATTTGCAGCAAAGTGTCACTGACAATTCGACCCCGTTTATGATACCCAACAATATAGGGTGTCATAAGGATATTTTTGTCCGTCACCATCCCATGATCGCCAACAAACACACATTGCTTTATGTCAAATTCTTCCTTTAGACGTTTTAGGATTTTAGGTACAATTTTTTTATCAGTTGTTTCTTTCGAAAACACTTCATGTGTAATTGGAAGACCTTCCGGTGTCACCAACAATCCAAGGTCTATCTGTTCAGGATCTGGACGGTAGGTACGAGAATAACTGTTCTTAGCTACGGGACAATGATGCCCAGAGAAATGGGTAGTTGTCAAATCATAAAACACTAACGATAATTGTAAGTTGAATAAATCGGTCAGCCTATGATACAAGAAACGCTCAAGCTGTGGCTTGATATCCACGAGATAATCGAGAGCCTGATAGAAATGCTGAAGTTGCCATTTATCCGATACATTAGGAAGATAGATATCCTCAATTGTATCGAATAAATTGACCTTGCTCGAAGGATTAATCAGTCGGTTGATAACCATGGCTTGTACATAACCGGAAACGTCAAAGGCAACATCATACTCCTTGAGAGCCTCACGAATTGCCTTGGTCAAATCAAATTGATCCCACAAAAATCGAACCACGTAGGGAATCCCAAAATGTAATGTTGCTTTTGACTCAAGGTCTTTGAGCGAACCCATGACCCTGTGCTGGAGAAGCGAATTAAGTTTAAGAATAATCTGCTCAATTTCTTTATCGGAATACTCATCAATATTGCCCAAGCTGGCAATACGGCGTTTTTTTACGGTTTTACCATCCCGATAGGACTCGACAATATGAAGGTATCTGTAAGTCTTTCCATCAGCCTTCTTCGTGGATACAATTGTAGGAAACAAAAGATCACCACCGTTCACTATATTCCCTACAATTGTAACACAAAAACTCCATATATAAGGAGAAATATAACGAAAATTCTAGACGAGTTTGACCTACAACTTCACTAATATCTATCCCATTCTTTAGCCAAAAGGCTCAAAAAAACGCCTCAAGACTCTCCATAAACACCTGATCTACCTCATTCGTTTCTGGTTTTAGTCCTGTTGTATCTCGCTCGGAGTTTACAATTACCCCGTTTTCCAGGATAGACTTGATTTCATCAACCGTTTGCCTGATTTCAGAAAGTTGGCCGGCGTTATTCAGGTAATACCGAAGTGCTTCATTTATATAGGCACTCATCTCATTATTTTTCTTTTTATTGTTAAGAGCTTGTATAATGTTAGGGTCACTCACTCTAAAACTTATTTTTGTTCCTACCACAATAAGACATCCCCTTTGTCCGACAGCCCCAGTCCTTACGCTATAAGACTTTAAGCTGTTTTATCTCTCGCCCTGTCCGACAAGGATTAACTAAACGCACTATTCTATCGCTGCTAATGTCCGACATTATACCGATAAAACGTATTGAAGAGCTTTCTGCAAGCAAGTTTGTTCTGTCGGACATCATATCACATTGTCTGTCCGACAACTTGAGGAGAAATGCACTCAACCCCTTACCTCAAGCTGTTTTATCTGTCGGACTCATCTTTATATGTCAAGCAGTAATACTTCGACCTGTTGTAACTCCTTGACCTTCTTTGAGTTCCAACATTCTTGCCACTTCCAACATTCCTCTTGCATTAGCAAACTGACTATCTTCTACAATGATACAATCCGCTTTTAAGGACGCTGTTATCTGGTTTGCAATATAATTATCTTGCATGACCCCACCTGCAAAGATCAACTTATTTACAAATCCAACTTGCTCACCTAACACCTGCATAGTGCCGTCAATGATGTTTCGCGCCAGCTCATCTTTGGCACCGTCTCTTGCGTTCTGCAAATTTATTTCGCTGCCATTATATGTTATTACAGAATTCCCAGTCATAACCCGATCAATAATTGAGGGAATGAGTTTGCTACCCGTCTTTTGAAAGAACGATTCATCCAATGCTTTTTCCACGAGATTCATTCCTAGTTCCAGTGTTGTTGAATAACCGCTGATTGGTGTGATTCTGGCATCCTTACTTATCTCAAACATGAGTATTTCTGTTGTTTTGTACCCGGGCTCAATAACAACAAATGTTTTACCCGCTTTACCTAATTCTGGTTGCTTTCGCAACATATGATATACCACGGCGGCGCCTTGAGGAAACACTGTTACGCGATCAAATTTGACCAAAAGAAGCTTCTCTTCACCAATAAATTGTAAGATAGCGTGATAGTCTGTCAGAGAAGACTTAAAGGAATCCTTTTGTTCTGCAGCATATAGAAGGGGCGGCCCTGTGATAAGATGAACAGGATCGTTATTCGATTCATTGAGTATTGCAAATGCAGTGGCTAACAAAACCTTTGTTGATTGATTATCAATCTTGTTCTTTTCAAAGGGGCTTGAACAATCTCTGGACTCTTTCCGTGCTAAATCCCCTACGTAATATTGTCTTTCTGTTCCATTCTGACTGATAATGATATGCTCTTTTGTCTTATCCGAACCCCCAAAAATATTGGCAAGTTGACGATTACTTCCTGTTCCGATGGCCGTTCTGATTAGAATTTTTTTACCATTCTCATTAATCCCCTTAACGTATCCATAACCCAGATCAATTGCTACTTTAAACATTAACCATTCCCCTCTCTTATCTTCGCTTTGGAATCGGGTTGATTAGAACGTGCAGATTGGTATGCGTATTCTATGATGAGGTGCAAAATAAAAGAAGCCACCTTAACAATGACTTTTTATAACCAAATTTTTACATGTTTTATATGTTTTGTCAATAATATTTTCAAGTACAACCCTTAAATATTATTTATGAAACACCTTAGATCCACGGGATGAGCATTAGAACAAACCCTTAACACAATTGTCCTTCCATCTCTGGAAAATTCGTAAAGTACTGGCGATAATTACTCATTGATTAATAAAGGTGAATAATGACACCATCACGAATTAGTGAAAATATCAAATAAATTTCTGGAGGAGTTAAAATGCGGAAAAAGTTATTTATTGTTTTACCAATGTTAATTATTTTGTTGTTAGCCTCAGTAGGTGTTGTTGATGCGTCTCAAGGTCTTACAGTCAATAGATTAGCTGGTTATGATCGATATGAAACAGCTTTTCAAATTGCTAAAACAGGATGGCAGCAATCTGATTATGCAGTGATCGCTGATGGTGGGAATTACCCTGATGCTTTAGCCGCTGTTCCACTGGCCGCAAAATTGAATGCTCCCCTTCTTCTAACTAATACGAATTCTCTAAATCCTAAAACGAGCACAGCCCTAAAGGATCTCAAAGTAATGAAGATCTATCTAGTAGGAGGAACTGCCGTTATTTCATCTGATGTCGAGAATCAACTTACCAAAGCCGGATATATTGTAAAACGTATAGCAGGTCAGGATAAATATGCTACAGCAATAAAAATTGCCGAAGAATTAGGAGATGCTAAAGAAGTCGCAGTAACGGTCGGTGACGATTATGCGGATGCTTTATCTATTGGACCGATTGCCGCCAAGAGGCAAATGCCCATAATTCTTGTTCCGAAAAATAATATCACAAGCGATATCGAGAATTATGTTAACTCAAAAAATATTACGAAAACATATGTAATTGGTGATCAATCTTTAATTAGCGATAATGTCGTTAAGAAGTTTAATAACCCTGAAAGAATACTCGGACAAGACAAATACGCTAGAAATATTGCTGTACTTAATCGATTTACGGAAAGTTATCAACACAGTAACCTCTGTCTAGCTACTGGTGAGAATTTTGCAGACGCTCTAGCAGGTGCTGTTTATGCTGCCAAAAACAATGGCGCTGTTACATTGGTCAAGAGTGATCTCCCTGTTTCAACCGATGCCTTTTTAAAAGGAAATACAACGGCCTTAACTACAATTACTGTTTTTGGAGGGGAAGCAGTTGTTCCTTCAAAGTTAGTTCAGGAGGTTTTTAAGAATGCCATTGAAAAACTGGATTTTGGAACTGTAAATGGTCAAACCTATACGAATAATTATTTCGGTCTTAAGATCATTATCCCTGATGAATGGATCGTCGCCAATAATGTGAAATTAACCCAAGCCTTGAGCAATAATCAAGACATAGAAATTAGTAATCCCTTTGATGCCTCTTGTTACAATGATGTAGAACTTTTGCTTACTAATCAAGACTATTTTGAAGCAGAAGAGAATCAAGCGTTTCAATTGGAAGCAACTAAAATTGATTCAACTTTTGCGAATAGTGATGAATATTTAGCGATTGGAAAAAAAGAGCTTGACAATTCACCCCTTAAATTTACATATCCAAAAGAAATTTATACCAAAAAGCTTAATGACCTTGATTTTAAAGTCCTGGAATTCCAAATTAAGCTTAGTGATTCGATGACCGTAAAAACTAAAGTTTATACTACAATCCTAAAGGGATATGCTCTTTCATTTGTATTAACGTATGCAAATACTGACTCAAGTGACTTGGATCAAATGCTTTCTTCGGTTCAATTTAGTAAGTAAGCCCTCTCTCCATCATTTCATCAATACTTTTCTGAACGGAGATAGCTCCTTGAATTCCTACACGCGAAAAATGACAAAAACCGAGGACTGATGTCCTCGGTTTTTCCTATCCATTCGCTCCTTTACTATCACGGTCATATTGGCGGAGAGGATATATGTTTTCTATGGAAATGGCCCGTACTGGTGAACCATCAGCATTTTTATTTTTAAGTGGCATAACACTTAAAATAAAATACTCTTTGCTAATAGAATCTAAATTTGTTAAGTTCTCAATAATGATGATACCCTTTGCCAATAATAGTTTATGAACTGCAAAGGTGATCGATTTGATATCATCAATTGAAATTGCGTCAATACCAATGCCCTTTAAATTAAATCCTGTCAGCCATTTGGCGGATTCTTCACTTAAAGAAGGAAAATCTCGATAATATTGAGTATCTCCCCAGTATTTACTCCATCCTGTTTTTATTATAACAAACTCGACATTCTTTATTTTATCTTCATAGAGCTTCAAACTGGCAACATCTATTAAATCAAATGCTCGATTTGAATAATCCAAGATAACAGCTTTTCCAATAAAATGTTCGATATTTAAATTATCTAAAGACGGCCCATCGCTCAACATATGAGCAGGTGCATCGATATGTGTGCCAGTATGTGAGTAGAAAGTGATTTTCGCTTCCCGAAAACCATCCTGATCAAAGGTATTTGCCTTTTCAAAAATTGGCTGTTCAGTTCCTGGGAATACTGGCATATTCGAATCAATAACATGTGATAAATCAGTGACTTTCACACTATCCCTCCCAATATAACGTCATTAATTTCCCTTTAGAGTCTTAGCACCAAACCTTCGACGCCCAATCTGGAGAACATAGTTCAGCTCCTGCATTCGTAGGGCTACCGCAAGAACTAGGAATACGACCACACCAACGCACGTGCCGACAAGCAGGTTAAGTACTGAGCCCCAGAAGTTGATCCCTGTAAATGTTGAAGTAAAACGAAATACCAACCACACTACTATTCCCATAATAGTTGAAGCCAGTAAAATTTTAGTTAAGGAGGTTATGATCCGCCGCCCGTCAATAAAGCCAATTTTCCGCTTGAGAAAATATAGCAACAAAATCATATTTACAATACCGCTTAGCGATATAGCTAGAGCCAAACCTCCTTGGGCAAGCGGCTTGACTAACACATTCATCAGCACAATATTAACAAGCAAGGTGATTCCACTCAGTAAGACAGGAGTCCATGTGTCCTGCAAAGCATAAAAGGTCCGCGGCAAAATCACCGAGGCGGATTGTTCCACTATACCAAAGGCAAAGAAAACCAGCGGCGAGACCGTAGCTAATGTATCTTGGTATGTAAATACCCCATGCTGGAATACAACACTAATTAAAGGCTTGGCCAGAACCATCATACCGACAGAAATCGGAATCGTGACAAACATAATGCTGCGCAACGCTAGAGAAAAAGAATCCCGAAACACCTGCCAACGATTTAGGCTGATCGCCTCCGTCAGAGTAGGAAAGATAGCCAGACCAACACTGTAAGCAAAAATACCTATCGGCAATTGCTGTAAACGATAGGCGTACATGAACGATGATAAACTCCCGGCGGGTAAAGCCGATGCCAGATTCTGATAAACTACTACCGGGATTTGCCCCAACCCGAAAGAAAGAATAATCGGAAAGGCCAGAACGGCAATTCTACGTACCCCAGGATGCTTAAAGTCTAAGGTAAAGGTATAGTGGAAACCCACCTTGCGTAGTGCAGGAATCTGAATAAGGAAATTACCCATTGCCCCAATCAACACTCCAATGGCAAATCCCTTGATGCCTATAAAGGGCTTCAGGAAAGTACCAAAAACTACTACGCACAGAACATAAACTACCGAGCCGACTGCAGAGGGCCCAAATATCTTTAGCGAATTAAGGATTCCCATACTAAACCCACTTAAACTAAGCAAGATCGGTTGAAACAACAGAATTCGCATAATATCTGTGGCAAGTTCTTTTGTTTTGATTGGCGCATCAGGAATATACAGAGCAATAATTTCTGGTGCAAAGATTAGGGCAAGGAGGGTGATAATACTTAGAATCACCACGACCAAATTCATCACGGTGCTTGCAACATACCAAGCTTCTTTTCTTTTTTCCTCTGCGATATAACCGGAAAGTACAGGGATAAAGGCCGAGCTGAGTGCTCCGACTACCAATAGGTTATAAAACAGATCTGGAACAACAAAACCTGCAATATAAGCATCCGTAACATAGGTTTTTCCAAAAAAACCGGAAATAAGCGCTTCACGCAAAAAACCCAATACCCGCGAAAGCAAGCTGGCTACGGCGATCAGTCCGGCGGCTTTAGCGACTGATTTAGTTGACATAGTTTAAATCTCCTACTTGAAGTCAATCTTCATATATTTATGGGATATGATCTGCCAAATTATAATGAGTCCCTCGCTTAAGGGGCATAACTCCTTAAGTGACCAGTTCCTCGCATACTAATACTATTGTAGAATTAGTATTATTCTACAATGTTCCACCTAATTTTCCTAATTATATTTGCACAGCATCCCACTTTTCTATAATCAACAACAAAAAACCGTGGTTGAACCACGGTTTTGTTTTTGAGATCTTCAGGATTTACTCAAACTTTAAATTTAGTCAAAGAATTTTCCAGCTCTTCTGCCATCTTGGAAAGCATCTGACTAGCCGAAGCAATTTCCTCAATCGAAGCGGATTGTTCTTCCGTCGCTGCAGAGACAGTTTGCGTTTGATCTGCGATAGTTCTGCTGATTTCATTAATTTCAGAGATAGCTTCTACGATTTTATTGCTTCCATTCGCCGTTTGTTGAATATCTGAAGAAATTTCACGCACTTGCGTGGAAACGGTATTAACTAAATCATTAATCTCCTTAAAAGCTCGATCGGCAGTGTTGACCACTTCTGCTCCAATCATTACTTCGTGCGTTCCCTTATTCATAGCGGCAACTGCTTTTTGCGTATCATTTTGGATTTCAACAATTAGTGTTGAAATTTGTTTGGTAGCTTCACTCGATTGCTCTGCAAGTTTACGAACTTCATCGGCGACAACCGCGAATCCACGTCCTTGCTCTCCCGCACGAGCAGCTTCAATCGCGGCATTAAGAGCGAGGAGATTTGTTTGTTCTGCAATCCCTGAAATGGCATCAATAATTTGACTAATCTCTTGGGAACGCGCTCCTAAGCTATCGATGACTTGGGCCGAAGTGTTTACTGTTTTTTCAATATTGTTCATTTGATCAATGGTTTTATCTATTGCCTTACTACCCTCTAAGGCAGACACGGCTGCTTTTTCTGAAGTATTAGCAACAACTTTAGAACTATTTAAAATCTGATTAATGTCTTTCAACATTTGGTTTATAACTTGAGTCGCATTTTCAACAACGCTTAATTGTTTTTCTGTCCCATAAGATACTTCAGTAATGGCCACGGCAATTTGATTTGACGCTTGGGCTGATTGTTCAGCTCCAGTCGTTAGCTCTTGAGTGGTTGAAGCAACTAATCCCGACGATTGAGAAACCTTACCGACTAAATTATGTAAATTATCGGTCATATCGTTAAAGGCAGTTCCCAGAAGTCCAATATCGTCATTCGTTGTTACAATAATCCTGGGAATATCAAGCCTTCCTTTTGCGACTAATTGAGCAGATTCTGCCATAGGGGCAATGTGCTTAGAAATTTTCCGATTAATCGCCAACGCGAATCCCACGGAAATGACCATAGCCGCTAGCATTCCCAACACAGAATACCCAATATTTTGCCACATTTCTTTATTTGCAGTTACTTGTCGAGTGGCAATTACTCTATTGATATCATCGACATAGTTCCCAGTACCAATAACCCACTTCCAAGGCTTAAACTCTAAAGCATAACCTCGCTTGGGATACTCTTGTTTATCGTTTGGATCCGCTTTCGGGAACCAATAATTTACGTACCCTCCGCCATTCTGTCCCACTTTTAAAATTTCTTTGATAAATAGAAAGCCCTTGGAGTCAACAATATTGTTACGGTCTGTGCCCGGAGCACTTGGATTTGTACCATGGAAGACACATATTCCGTCCGTCGTATCTCCCCAGTAATATCCATTGCCATCATCACCATACCTCATTTTAGTCATGATGACAATCGCCTCTTCTTTGGCCTGGGCTTCAGTTAATTTACCTTGCTGTTGCTGCTGATACATGCTGTCCAAAGTACTAATAGCTTGCTGGGTTACAAAGCGAATGTTTTGGTCATAATTAGCATTTAAAGCTGTTTCATATAAATCTAAGTTTGTTGTTGCAGTGCGCATAATATTAACAATATTATACGATCCAATACCGACTGAGATAAAAATAGATGCAATAATTAGTGCTAAAATACTACGATTCATTTTCTTCTTCTTTACCATATCTATTCATCCTCCAGTTATTTTCATAGGCTTAAGATACCAGGTATTATAAATTGCCAATAACTCCTCCACTCTTTCCTTCCTTTCAATAACTTCATTTTAATAAGTGAATTAATTCACATCAATAGTCTTCGCCAAATTTATTGATTATCCTTCCAATTCTCATCAATACTTTGTAAAAATTTGTTCCCCTTTTTCCATGACCCTAAAGCACAGATCTTGTATTGTATTTTATAAAATATTCCGTTTAAATATGGATGTTTCTAAGATGTATGGTTAAATTAATATCAAGGTTCCATAGTGAACTCGTTCAGCCTAAAGCTGAACATCGAGACTTCGGTGAGGGGAACACCACTTAAACTAGTGTGTGTCTCGAAATAGATCAAGGGAGGTTAATCAATGGATAAACTCGAAAAATTGCACGATGCACAGGAAAAAGCTGAACAAAATAAAAAACATCAAGGTAAAGGGAGTCCGGACAAAAAGTTGCCCAATAAGCAGCATAGTACTAATAAATAGCTCCTCAATGGACCATGATCTTTTTAGATCATGGTCCTTTGATTATTTAATACAATTCGTTGTCAGCCCATTATTTTATCAACTTCTCTATAAACCTTGGCAATAGGGATCTTATTTTCTGCAGCTATCTTTTTGCAGTCTTCATATTCTGCTTTGTATTTGACAGGTTCTCCATTATAATAAGAACTTTTTATTGTTACATCACCATACTTAGTTTTTACCGTTAAAAATTTTCTCTTAAGCATAATCTTCTCAACCTTAGATTTTCTGATTCCAAGAGAAGTTGTTTCTTTAAAGACGATTTCTAAGACCGCCTTTTCTGTTTTCTTATCAACCAAAATGCTTAGTTTTGTAGCTGGTCTTCCTTTTTTCATGATTATCGGTGTCTTAAATACGTCCAAAGCGCCTATTTCAAAAAGCCGTTCCTCTATGTAGCTATAAAATTCTGGATTCATGTCATCGATATTCGTTTCAAGAATATACTGCTCATCATTTTCTTCACGACTATCTGTCTTTCCTAAAAATACTCTTAAAACATTGGGGATTTCTAAATCTCTATTTCCCAGTCCATAGCCGATTTTCTCGATTGAAAACTCCATCTTATCAGTAAATTCTTCTACATTGGCCGCTAAAATTGCCGCTCCTGTGGGGGTGGTGGTCTCAAACGATACAAGACCTGACTTAATGGGTATGCCTTTTAAAAGTTCAACCGTGGCTGGGGCAGGGACCGGGATAAGGCCATGGGCACATTTTACAAATCCACCTCCTACCTGAACAGGTGAAGCCATAATCTTATCCACGTTTAGATGATCTAAGGCGATAGCTGCACCTACCAAATCGACGATAGAATCTATGGCCCCAACCTCATGGAAATGTACTTCGTAGATAGATTTGCCATGAACCTGAGCCTCTGCCTCTGCTATCCTCCTAAACATATCTAAGCTCGACTTTTTCACTCTATTGTTTAAGCTGCTTCCGTTAATTATAGTTTCGATGTCCTTAAGATTCCTATGATGATGACCTAACAGAGTCTCATGTTGATGAAGACTATGGTCTTTATGCCTTAAGATTACATCCACTTTCGTTCCATTGATGCCTTTTTTTAAGCCTTTATTAATTTTTATTTCATACTCTGCATCTAATTGAAGTCCGGAAAGCTCTTTAATTAAATATTCTCCATCCACGCCCAAGTCCACTAGGGCCCCCAAATTCATATCTCCGCTAATTCCGCTAAAACAGTCATAATATAAGATTTTCATGTTAACACTCCAAGCGTTTTTAATTGGTATATCCGTTACGATTCAAATTACTTAATAGATCTTCTGAAGTCAATAGGAGAATTATCAATTGTCAATAACAAAAGGGATTAGCTTAGTTTTAGCTAATCCTTTTTGGAGCTATTCATTATGTGACTACTCTGGACGAATCGCCCATACTTTCTTAAAAACTTCTTCAGGGTCAACGGTTATCCTGGCTACTCCGCTGTCCATAGCGGCCTGAGCAACAGCAGCGGCAACAGTCGGAGCAACGCGGGAATCAAAGGCTTTGGGGATAACATAATCCGCATTGCGCTCGTCATCACTGACTAAGCCTGCAATTGCATAAGCTGCTGCGACTTTCATTTCTTCGTTAATTTGTGAAGCCCGAACATCCAGTGCTCCGCGAAAGATACCGGGAAAAGCCGAAACGTTATTAACTTGATTTGGGAAATCTGAACGTCCTGTACCCACAACTTTTGCTCCAGCTTCTTTAGCGATTTCGGGCATAATTTCTGGAACAGGGTTCGCCAAAGCAAAGATAATTGGGTCCTCAGCCATAGCTTTGACCATCTCAGGAGTCACCATATCGGCTGCCGAAACCCCTATAAAGACATCTGCACCAACTAAGGCGTCTGCAAGAGAACCAACCAGCATCTGAGGGTTAGTAACTTTGGCTATTTCATTTTTCGATTTGTTCATACCTTCAGAACGTCCTTGATAGATCACTCCCTTAGTATCACACATAATAACATCTTTAACCCCCATACTCATGAGCAATTTGATAATTGCTACCCCGGCAGCACCTGCTCCGCTGGTAACTACACGAATACTAGCCAGGGATTTTCTGACAACTTTGAGGGCATTAATCATTCCGGCCATGACAACGATAGCTGTGCCATGTTGATCATCGTGGAATACAGGAATATTCATTTCGTTTTTCAATCGTTCCTCGATCTCAAAGCATGCCGGTGCACTAATATCTTCTAAGTTAATTCCGCCAAATGTTGGTTCCAATAGTTTTACCGTTTGAATTACTTTTTCAATATCCTCCGTGTCTAAGCAAATTGGAAAGGCATCTACTCCAGCAAACGTCTTAAAAAGCACAGATTTCCCTTCCATCACAGGCAAAGAGGCTAGCGCACCGATGTTTCCAAGACCAAGAACGGCTGTACCGTTAGAAACTATAGCCACAAAGTTACCTTTATTAGTATAAGTGTAGGCTAAGTCTTTTTCTTTATAAATATCCAAACAAGGCTCGGCCACTCCAGGAGAGTAAGCCAAGGATAAATCTCGGCTGTCACGGACCGGAACTTTGCTCCTGACTTCCAGTTTGCCAACATTATCGCGATGAAGAGCTAATGCATCGTCTCTGAGTGTTCTCATATTATCTAATCTCCTTTTAAAATTATAGTCTTCTTCAACTCGCTTATGTCGAAGTCCACGGATTTTATCTAGGACTTAGTATTATACTAAGCCCTAGAACATTATGCTATTGTCAAAAGAGTCATTTGAGTGCGTCCATTGCTAAGCTATTAGGGACAGTGACAAAGCCAGCGCCCTTAACAAAAGAGAGTACCTTTCTCTTTTGTCAGGGGTGCTGGCATTTTAAACCTTTGATATGGAAATATAAAACAGTTCAAGGATTCAACTGTTCCACTTTGCTATATGCGAACTGATAAACTGAATAATTAATTCGTTTTCCTCTTTTCCAGTGCCTTTAATGGATAATGGTTCTCCAAAAGCCATATGAATGGGTTTGCTACGATCGATTGGTCCCAAATCCTTCAAATATTTATCATTTCCCCAAAAATCAGTTTTTATTGCAATAGGAATAACCTGAACCTTAGCGCTTCTGGCTAACTTTACTCCTAAAGAGTTGAATTCCTTTGGTTTAAATTCGACTGTCCTTGTACTTTGAGGAAATATTATAACCGATATTCCCTCAGCTAATAAATTCTGCCCCGTCTTCATTACTTTTTGAAGGTCTTCTCTAGAATTCTCTCTACTTACAACGATCGGATTTCGGGAACGCATAATTGGACCAAAGAAAGGATGTTTCACAAGACTTTCTTTAACAACAAACGTTACGTTCATATGAGGAGCTATGATACAAGGGAACACCATGGTCTCAAGTGTACTCATATGATTGCTAATGAATACTACAGGGCCTTGGCACTTCTGTAAGTTCTGAAGCCCCGTGATATGAAACCTACCTCCACACCCTTCAATTAACTTAAAAACATCATAAGAAGATAACGCCCAGGCCCCCGTATCATATTGGCCTTTCAGCGCAACTCTACGGGATTTGAGTACAATAGAAAAATATTTACTCATAAAATAAAAACGAGTATTAAACATTATTCTATCTAATAAAAACCGTCGGGTATTATCTTTAGTATGATATGAGTCTGTTGAAAAAAAAACCTTCTTCAAACGTCTACCTCCCTGATCTATTTATATAACCCGCTTTAAGCTTAACCAATTTATAGATTATTAGTTCGGCAAATTATAAGATATCCCTCCTATTAAGCAAAACAAAATCAAATTACTACTTCAGTCTTAGCTGGACAAATTCACTCTACAGGTTTCTTCTTATTTGGAATAAAATAAGTAGCGTGTGCAAACAGATGACTTGGATGTTTAGGTACAAAACAACACCAATCATCCTCATCCTTTAATACTAAAATGTGCAGTTGCATACCTAAGACGCTACCTGGGTTCGCATTCGGAAACTGTTCATGAAAATGATGATAAAAGTTGGGTCTTTTACTTAGACGAGTCAGTATAATGTTGATTACTTGTTGCGAATCTATAATAGGCTTAGCTTTAAATTTTTCCAATTCAATCACTTCTGTTAACTCTTTTTCTGTTATGGCTAAAAGAGATGAATCTTCGTAAATGAAAAACTCATCCCAATGACTATCTAATTTTGAACGGTCAAACGATAAATAATTCTTACCATTTATCAATTGTAACCCCTCCATTTCTACACCTTTACAATTCAAATGAACCAATTTTTATCACTTAGATTAGCATTTGAATCCATAAAAAATCTATAGCACGCCTGTGTGGTCATAATCAATTTTTGCTATGCAAACAAAAACCTCCCACATTTTCATGGGAGGACTTTGCTTTGAATTTGCAAACTACATTCCAAAGGGCTTCTCCAGAACTTTTTCAATAAATATCTTGACCAAGTCGGGGTCAAACTGCAAACCTGCATTTTTTTGTAATTCTGAGATAGCAATAGATTCTGGTAAAGCACTACGATAACTTCTTTCACTGGTGATGGCATCATAAGTATCCGCAACCGCTATGATTCGTGATTGAAGAGGTATCTCTTCTCCCCTTAAGCATTTCGGATAACCACTTCCATCCCATTTTTCATGATGGAATAGAACGTATTCTGAGATTTCAGCCATATCGTTTACGGTGCTTAGTATTCTATAGCCAATCTCCGGATGACGCTTAATTTCTTCCCATTCATCGTCCGTTAGCTTCCCTTGCTTATTGAGAATGCTTTCTTCAATGGCAATTTTTCCTATATCATGAAGTAACCCAACTGTTTTGAGTTCCTCAATTCCTACTTCAGACAAGTTAAGGGCTTTACCCATGCTTTCACATAAAACCGACACTCTGTGTGAATGTCGTTCCTCGCGAATATTCTTTTCATATAACGCATTAATAATCGCATTAATTGTTTTCCCTCTCGTACTTGGGCTTTCGAAGAGTTTTTTCTTATACATATGGTCTTCGGCTTTTTTAAATATTTCTCGAATTGCTACATCTTCATTCTTTTTAGTTTCCCATCCAAAGGAAACCGAAATATCAAGGCCACCTATTTTTTCCTTTTTAGCTAAATCTTTAACTCGTTTTATAATACGTTCTGTTTCATTACTATTCGTTCTAGGTAACAAAATGACAAACTCATCTCCTCCTAGTCTAGCGATGATTTCATTATCTCGGCATCCTTTTCGCATGATTTCTGTTACTCTCTTAAGGAGTTCATCTCCGACAGTATGGCCAAAGGAATCATTGATGAGCTTTAACCCATTCACATCCGCCATAACAATGGACAGCGGTAAATTTCTTTTGAAATCTAATCGAATTAACTCCTCTTCAAAAAATCTTCTGTTGTATAATCCTGTTAACTGGTCATGATAGCTTAAATACTCCAACTGCTGTTGCATAGCATTTCTCTCACTGATATCTCTTAACAACCCATGAAAAACTTTTTCACCATGGAGCAAGATCGATGTCAGCATGACCTCAACCGGAAATAATGTACCATTATTCTTTTGGTGCCACCATTCATATTTTGATTTGCCATTCTTCAGAGTAGTGTCAATTTCTTCAAGAATTCTTACTTGAGAATTTCTCCCATCCGGTTGATTTTCAGGCGATATTTCCCACAAACGTTTACCGACAATGCAGTCCTTGGAATCATATCCTAGTAATTCAAACGTTGCTTGATTACAATCGATTATCTTATTATGTTCGATTATCAATACTGCGTCTGAAGAACCCTCAAATAATTTTCTCAAGGTATATTCACTCGCTTTTAATTCTGCCTCATTTTTCTTTCGTATAGATATATCTTCAAGTACGATTATAAAATATGATTGATTAATTGAAGATTCCTCTCTCACCATCGACACTGTCAAATTTGCATAGACTACAGTTTCGTCTTCTTTAAGATAGCGTTTTTCCATGGAAAAAGAATTAAGATTTCCCTCAACTAGTTTTGTTAGACAAGCAATACTCTCTTTCATGTCATCCTCATAGGTTATATCTTTAAATGTCAATTCTAACAGTTGGCTTCGATTATACCCAAGAATATCGCAAAGTTTCTGGTTTGCACGAATAAATTTTCCTTCAAGCGAAAAATGGCATATCCCAACTGCAGCCTGTTCAAATGTCGCCTCAAATTCTTTCTCACTTTTCCTTAGAAGTTCGTTACTTATTTGCAATTCATCAAACTGACTTCGTAGCTCTTCCTGCACGGCAACTAGATCCTCTATCGAAGCATTTAATTCTTCATTAGCAAAAATTAGTTTTGTTTGACTTTCACCCAGTGCCTCCGCTATGCGTCTTCGTTCATTTGCTCCTGATATAATCCGACCAATGAAGACAGTGGCCAGAGGGTACGAGATCAAAACGGGAATACTTAACAGTTTAATAGTACTAATGCTTTTATCTATAGGAAGCGTGAACATCAGCAAAACCATGGTGACATGAACAATAATCCCCATATACAAAAGTTTCCTTAAAGTCACTTCACCTTTACTTTTCTTGATTTGCACATAAAAAAGAGTTCCCAACAGCGCCGATGAAATAATTACAAGTACACCCATTCGAGCGCCGTCACCACCTTGATGAATCCGGAGAACTAGTGCCATAGTCCCAGCGATCACTGCTGCGACTGGACCAAAGAAAAGCCCTGATAAACTGATCATTACTGAACGACCATCAAAAATTAACCCTGGCGCGACTACCAATGGGTTAAGCATCCCAATAACAGCCGCACTTCCAAAGAGCAACCCTTGAAAAAGTGCACTCACCCAATACTTATTTCTACGCTCTCCAATGAACCCTGATATAATGCTTATTGATACAAGAATACCAAAATTATATAGAAGCTCAAATAGATTGTTCATGTTAAGCCCCCTTTGGCCCGCGTTTCTCGGCGACCTTTACATTTTTAGTTCAATTTAACAATCCTGCAATGCGAACTTTTAAATTACTATTACAAGTCATTATATAGCTTATTATTCCGATATTCTACACTTTCTTCATTCTCCTGGACCGACATTCCACTCTTCTTCGACATCAGACTTTTGCAGGTTAGCCAGTAAGACTAAGTTGTAGCTTTTGGAAGTTGAAAAAAGCTGCTCTCATAATAAGAACAGCCTTTATGTTTCGATTCAACTCCTAAAGAATTACTTATCCCTCAACCTATAAATGCGGTTACAGGAAATAATTTTTAATTCCAACTATCTTGACGAATAACATACAAATTCCCATGTATTACATAAAAAAAATTAGAGGACATTTTCATGTTACGTCGAATAGATACTACAATGTCGATAGAAAGAAAATGATAGCTTAATCTAGGTTGACCTAGAACGGGGGATTTTTTTTTGGGGTGAAACGCGCTCTCTACGCGTAGGGCTTACACCTTATGCCCGAATCCGTCAGCTAACCTCGTAAGCTAAGAGAAAGGTGAAAAAAAAACATGCATTTGCTCCCAGTCCTGTCTCGTTTGAAAGGCGTGGTATTTATCCGAATCAAACACTTCCAACAGTTTCTTCGTAGCACTCTGCATAAAATTTCCTGGAAATCACCAAAAGTCATTGGCGGTATATCTATCACTATTATCTTAACTGGTGGACTCACCTATTATCTTTCAACCACTACTTCTGCGGCTGCCGTTATCATCAACGGTCAACAAATCGGCTTAGTCCGTAATGTTAAGACCGGACAGAATCTTGTTAAAACGATTCTTGAACAAAAAGGTAAACCCTTCGGGCTCGTTGCTAAAACACATGACCAAATCACTTATTCCAATGTCCGGATTAATCCAGCTGTCTATCTTGAATCTTCTTTAAGCGAAAAGAAGCTGGAAGATAACTTAAAGTTTTATCTTGATGGTTATAAGTTAGAGGCCGACGGTTCTGTTGTAGCAGTCTTGCCTAGCAAAGAAGACACTGATAAAGTTCTTAAAGAATATGAAGACTATTATGTTAAACCTAGTGATGAGAATAAGATCACATCTGTTAGTTTCGCCGAAAAGGTAAGTGTGGAAGAAGTGGAAGCTCGACCAGATCAAATGAAACAGCCGGACCAAGCTTTGAAAGCGTTGATTGATGGTAAGATGACCACCAAAGATTACACTGTCAGCTCCAATGATTCCTGGTGGCTTATTGCCCGCAAGAATAATATGCTGACAGATGAAGTGTTAGCGGGTAATCCGGGAACTACCAAAGATACGAAGTTGCATCCGGGCCAAGTTGTCCATCTCGTTGATTCTACACCTTATCTTACTGTTGTAAGTCAAGGAACGTACTCAGGTTCAGAAACGATTCCCTATGATATCGTAACACAAACAGATAATAGTCTAAGTAGAGGCCAAACAAAAGTTGTTAAACAAGGTAGTAATGGCTCAAAAATGGTTACATATTCTTATGTGCAAAAAAATGGAATAGACGTTCAAAAGCAAGTTCTAAATGAAAAAGTCACACAAACTCCTGTCAATCAAGTTATCGCCAAAGGCCCCAGTAATCAGCCTGTTAATGTTGCTTTTGCAGTTTCTCGCGGAAGTAGTGGTTCTTCGTCCATAGTCGATCGCGCACTCAGCTTGCAAGGTACACCTTATGTTTTTGGCGGAACAACTCGAAGAGGCTTTGACTGCTCAGGCTTCACAAAATATGTCTTTGCAAATTCCGGTATATCCCTTCCTCGTACATCTTATGCACAATTCTCCTCTGGAACTGCAGTCGGTAAAAATGACCTTCGGCCAGGTGATTTAGTCTTCTTTAGTACCTATGCCAAGGGAGCATCCCATGTGGGCATTTATATGGGGGGCGGACGTTTTGTTCAAGCCAGTAACCCCAATAGTGGTGTTAAAGTATCTAGTCTTGGTGATAGTTTCTATTCATCCCGTTATTTGGGAGCACGCAGATATAATTAGTGAATCACTTTAAGAGTAACAACGATATTGTTACTCTTTTTCTTTAACGTGCGAATACCATTATTTAACAATTGTCTTAATGACACTTTAAAAATTTCTTTAGAATATAATAAAATGCGTAAAGTTGCTAAAAAGGAGGAAATAATTAGAATGCCCAATAATCAAAGAAACACAAGTCTAGGCACCATTGCTATTGCTGCACTTGTTGGCGGTGCAACCGGAGCCTTTGTCAGCTTATTGTTTGCACCAAAGAGCGGGAAAGCATTTCGTCAGGATATTCAGAATAAAACTGTTGACATCATCGAACAAGTCGAAGACACCACTTTCCAGCGTGCCGAAGCCATAAAGCAGAGAAGCATTGACCTCGCTGACAAAGGGAAAAAATTGAAGACAGATATCCAAGTATTTATTCAGGACTTAAAACTCAGAAAACCAGATTACATTAATGTTAGCCAATCGACCCCAGAAGAAGCTTCTTCTCAGCCGGAGACAGCAACTATTGCTCCTGAATTTGGGCCCACGGAAATCCCAACCTCCGATAGTGAACCAACGATCTAGATATTATAGCTTTGACCAAAAGGAAGCCTCAAATCAATTTTGCGATTTGAGGCTTCCTAGTGTATTCCCTTCCATTGACAGATGTCATTATCTTGTACTCACGGAGGTTTTTGTTTTGTTGATACTTGTTTTAGCTTAGCTTGGTTAAAACTAATGCCGTGCGGCTCGGAGTATATATAGTAAAGCCAGGCCTGTCATCTCTCTCAGGAAGTATCGTGGTATGATAAACATAGTCCTTGGCAATTCGACCCTGCCCACCAAATGCTATTTCGTCGCTATTAAATACCACCTGATACTCTCCATGCTTTTCCACAGGCAGAGCAAAGTCTGGGAAAGATTTGGTGGGATTAAAATTAAATAGAAAGATTAGACCGCCTTTTTTATAGGCTAATATTTTATCATTCTCATTGATCCATAGGTTGAGTAAATCATCGGCCAGCATTAACTTGTATGCTTTCGAGAATGCTATAGCTTCTCGATCAAAATTAGCTAGATCTGCATATCGAAGCTCTTGATTCTCCATAAGACTCCAATGCCTGCAGGCGTATTTATAACTCCAGTTGTTCTCCTTCGTTGGGAAATCAATCCATTCAGGATGGCCGAATTCGTTACCCATGAAGTTCAGGTACCCTTCACCAGCAATGGTTATCGTAAGAAATTTTATTAGCTTACTAAGTGCGATAGCCCTTGCAACACTGATACTTTGGTCACTTTTCCGCATGTGCCAATACATTTCTTTATCTGCTAATCTGAATATTAGGGTCTTGTCTCCAACAAGTGCCTGATCATGTGATTCTACATAGCCGATAGTTTTTTCCTTTGGGCGATGGCTCGTTAATTCATGCCAAATATGGCTCATGCTCCAGTTTTCATCTCTGCGTTCCTTAATGGTCTTTATCCAAAGATCAGGTACTCCCATTGACAATCGATAGTCAAAGCCAATACCACCAGCAGCTACAGGCAGACACATTCCAGGCATACCACTCATATCTTCAGCTATGCTTATTGCATCGGGGCGTACTTCTCGTATTAAATCATTCGCAAATTGAAGATACGTAATGGCATCTAAGTCCGTATCGACACTAAAATACATGCTGTAATCCGTGTATGCTACTCCAAGACCTTGGTGATGGTATAACATTGAGGTTACTCCGTCAAAGCGGTAACCATCAAGATGGTATTCATCAAGCCAAAACTTTAGATTAGAAAGCAAAAAATGAAGTACTTTTTCCTTGCCATAATTGAAAAGCTTAGTTTTCCATTCCGGATGATCTCCTCTAGTCCCTTTATGAAAGAATTGGTAGTCGGTCCCATCAAATCCGTTGATGCCTTCCTTATGATTATCAATAGCGTGAGAATGCACGAGATCCATTAATACAATTATGCCCATGGAATGAGCGGTATCCACTAATTCCTTTAGATCCTCCGGAGTGCCAAACCATGACGACACTGCAAAGAAATTAGATACTTGATATCCGAACGATGCATAATAGGGGTGCTGCATTAGTGCCATAATCTGTATTGCGTTATAACCCGCTCTTTTTATTCTTGGTAGAATATTATCAGTAAATTCTTTAAATGAACCAATACCTTCTTTTTCTTGGGCCATACCTATATGTAGCTCGTAAATAAACAGCGGCGATGTATGATCTACACAAAATTCAGTATCATGCCATTTAAACTGTTCCTCAGGTTGCCAAATTTGGCCCATAAAATCATAGGTTACTGGATTCTGTACCGTGCGCTTAATATAGAGTGGTAATCTATCACTCTCTTTTCCATTTGCCTTTACTCGAACCTTAACAAAGGATAGGTGTTTAAGGACATCCCTTCCATTCAAAAAAATTTCCCAAATGCCATGCTCTTTTCTTATTAAAGGATGTGTTTTGGGATTCCAACCATTAAAGTCTCCGACAAGATGAAGCTCCTCTGCACCAGGAGCCCATTCACGGTAATACCAACCATCTTCAACTAAATGAAAACCATAGAACAAGTGCCCATTTGCGAAGGATTTGAAGTTCACACATTTGCCAAGTAAAGCCTTCTTTTTAGAAGAATACCGATCCATCCGCAAACGAAGATCCTTTTCGAAGGGTTTAAGATAAGGATCAATCTCCAATATTTTTAGAGTTGTCGTCTCCGACTGTGAACATTCCATCCTAAATTACTCCTCTTCTATCCGTGCTAAGTTCGTAATTTGTTATTTCCTTACTCCAGCTGCTACCTAATTATTAGTACGTTAATAGTATACCGCAATTTAGATATTAGTTATGAGTGCTCTTTATTAAAACTTAATTCTCATTGTCTATCGAAGTCGATCCAAACTGATCACGAGCTTTTATTCGTGACCTTATCGTATTAATAAAGCGAAATCTGCATTCTAGATCTTCAAAAATTTTTTTCCTTAGAGCAAAGCTTATTTCCAATTGAACTCCCTTACCTGTACAACCCCGATTACATATATTTGTAGCCATTTCACCTCGATATCCTTTTTCGCTTTCTTTCACGATAAAACTGCAGTGTTGAAGAGCCACTCGCAATTCAGTTCCAAATGATGAATCCAAACCGCCAATCATTAGGAATTCATCCAATGCATTTTTCTGACCGTGAATTGTCAACACTGTTTGAGCCTCCTGAAGGGCCCGAAGCACTATAGGTTCATCAAATTTATGGCTAGTAATATGAAGCAATCGATTATCTCCATCATTTATGCCCTCAAAAGAATACCAAGCGAAGTCTTCACCTGCTAACCATTTCGCAATGTGAGAGGTATAGTACTCGATCTTTCCACCGTGGGGAGCAATAACTAAGACTCTATGCCATTTCTGACTTACTTTTATCTGATAGTCCCGGCCTTCTCGTTCGTGCAGCTGTAATTCACGAAAATTTGAGTAGAAATCAGGCATTTTTGTCCTCCTTTAACATTAACAGTTACCGTTTTTTTCTCCTCTAAACATTCTACATAATTTGGAGTATTCCTCTAGAACGAGTTAACTGATTTCACGCCTAAACAACTCCCGCAACGCTTTCATGTTGCGGGAGTTAGCTGTTTCAACGAGATTGTTTTTTAGGCATAATTCATTTAATTTCTATTAAAATACAATTCCCATAGCGATTAATAGCAAGATAATTACCACAACAATTCCGATCCCGGCACCCCAGCCTACACCAGCGCCACCAACTCCAGGTGCACCAAAAGCCATAGTTTTGACCTCCCTTACTCTACATTTTCGATAAATTCACACTCGTTAAAAGATTACGCCCAGAGCGATTAAAATGAGAATAGCGATAGCAATAATTCCTGCGCCTACGCACGAGCCACCACCGTAACCGTAACCCCCTGCATTACCAGCACCCATAGCTCCATAGCCATACATATTGTCGTTTCTCCTTTCTATCTGGAATTATTTCCCTTATTAATTTATGCAGGCAAAGAAGTTTTGTCCAAAAAATCACAGATTTTTTTCAAAGCAGATTTTTATCCCTTCCTAGACTCTCACTATTCATTATTAACGGCAAAAATATATTTACATATTTCTATAATCCAGCCTTAAAAATCCGATTTCCTCTATCTACGGAATTACCGAAATTACCTTCTGCTTTTCTTGTAAAACAAAATGCCAATAACCGTAATATTTCGGTTATTGGCTAAGATGCGATTTTGTTAGTCTGGGTAATTATTAGCTTTCATAAAGGTCAACTGCTGTCCAGTAGTTTCCGACTTTATTATCATTAAACAATCTACTAGCCACACTTAGAGTAGCCACAGTGCGTGCAGACAACACAACCACTTTCATGGTTGATCGGCTTGCCGCACTCAGGGCAAGCGTTTGCTGGAGCAACGCTTGTCTGAGCTTTTCTTCCGGTAATCTTCTCTGTCGCGACCCCCACCCGCCCAACTGAGCCTGGGCTACCAACTGTTAGAGGTGTTTCCTGAGTCTCCTTTTGAGCAAAAGCAAAATTTATACCAACTTCATTATATTTCTTAATTACCCGAGCAATGGCATCCGGGCAGGACGTGACATTGACCCCTTCGCGCCGCATACAAGCTGGGCAGCGAATCCCTTTAATCTGCTCAGTAATTGAATCGACAGACAATCCGGAGCGCAGGGTAATGGAAATCAAACGGGCTGTGGCTTCAGATTGAGAGGAACATCCACCGGCGCGACCCGTATTTGTAAAAACTTCACAAATACCCTTTTCGTCTGCATTTACACTGACATAGAGATTACCGCACCCAATTTTTATTTTCTCCGTTACCCCTATAGTTGTAGTCGGTCGCGGACGAGGTAGGACCGTATTCACTTCTGGAACAAACGGTGCTTTAGGTATAACCGGCCCGGATCCCTGGTGTTTATCTCCATTAACTTGATTTTGGGCTTGCTTTTGGGCCTCGGATGTTCCCGTAGAAAGCACCTGTTCTTCTCGACTGCCATCTCGATAGACCGTTAATCCTTTGCAATTCAGTTCATCCGCCAACTGATATGCTTGAGCTATTTCTTCCCGGGTCGCTGATTTAGCAAAGTTAATCGTTTTAGATACCGCATTATCGGTATATTTCTGGAAAGCACCTTGGATTCGAATATGCCACTCAGGCTCGATCTCTTGAGCTGTAGTAAAGACTTCCTGCACCCAATTCGGAACTTCTGGCAACCCTAATACGGTCCCTCGTTCTGCAATTTTGTGCATAAGTTCCTGAGAGTAGAAATCATATTCTTTAGCAAATGCTTCAAAGAGAGGATTAACTTCAATTAATGCTGTCCCATCCAAAACGGTCTTCGTATAGGCCACCGCAAAGAGCGGTTCTACCCCACTGGATGCAGCACAGATCATCGAAATAGTTCCGGTTGGAGCAATTGTCGTCAGAGTAGCATTACGCAGCTTCATGACCCCATCATAGATTGAACCTTCATAGTTTGGGAAGGTTCCCCGTTCTTCGGCCAGTCGTTGTGATTCGATACGGGCCTCGGTCTGGATAAATTTCATCACTTTATCTGCATACTCTACCGCTTCTTCCGTGGCATAAGATGTTTGAAGCAAAATAAGCATATCCGCAAAACCCATTACACCCAGACCAATTTTGCGATTTCCTTTAACTACTTCATCTATGATAGCCAGCGGATATTGATTCGCATCAATCACGTTATCCAGAAAACGAACAGACAACCGGACCACATAACTTAGACGCTCCCAGTTAATAACCATTTTTCCGTTTTTCTCGGTCACCATCAACTTGAGATTGAGGGAACCTAAGTTACAGGCTTCATTGGGAAGCAAGGGTTGCTCACCACAGTTATGCACATAGATTCCATTAGCATCAAAGGCGTTTACTCCAGGAACTTGAGCATCATACACCTCAAATTCTCCTGCTGGAAGACATTCGGCTACGATGGTCAGAAAGCGTTCATGATTTAATGAACGTTGATACCCATCTAAGCGTTCTTTAAGTTTCTGCGTCTTTTTACTATTGCTAAAACCAATAATTTCTGCATAAATAGCCAAATTATCTTGTGATATCGAAAGCTCGTGCCCCGGTTGAACTTCATACTCTTGATTGCCGCCCTTGCCATCGGGCATAGTTTTATAACCCGAAGCCTTACGATCCATATAAATGGTAGAAGCCATACCCAAGCGATGCAACATCCGCTGAACTATTTGAAGCCCTACGTAATTATTTTGCCATAGCCTAACGGAAACACCTTTCTCCTGAGAACCAACTACTGTTCCATCGGTATCAAATAGACCTCGTATTAGTCCTCGATGAAAGTCTGAGCTTGTTTTTTCCAGCTCCTCTGTAAGTTTCTTCTCCCCTGGGTAAATCCCATATTCGCCAGCTAAATCACGCAAGGCTGCTAACTTCATCCGATGCTCAGCTCTCTCGCTGATAGCCTTCTGAAAGCCCTTAAAATCACTACGGTGACTGAGAACAGCGGCCGCTTTCTCTGCAGCTTCAATCATAGACTGAGCTTCCTCACCATCTCCCCAAATGGAGATGATCCCTCCATCTTGCTTTAAAGTCCCATCTCCTAAAAGTAGGCCTAACAGGAAGCCCTCTTCAAAACTCCCTTTACCAGCCCATGTTAACCCCCGATTATTAGAGAGAATAAGTTGATCCCCCGGGTTCAACTCACCAGCAGGTTTCCAAGTCTCAATAATCTGCTCTCTAGTAACCTTCTCCGCAATCCGGACAAGATGATCTGGGGTCACTTTAAGTTCATAGCCCCGCTCTGTTTTGATGGTTATTACCGACTTAATCCCGGTCGAAAAGAACCCTTCCGGACTGGTTCGATGATACTCCCCATTTAAAACTAAGTTCAATTCTTGACCTAAAACTGTGTTAACTTGTACAGGACCGCGGTCTGTTAGAATCCAGGTATCTCCCGTTACACAAGGATTGGTCGCTTCAATCTCTCCCTGCAGAGGCGTAGGATTTCCCTCATTTAAACGATCAAGAAAAACAATTCCAGGTTCTCCGTTTTGCCAAGCATGATCTACGATTTTATTAAAAATTTCTGGAGCAAATAATTGACCAGCCGACTTGCCCGTATGAGGATTTATGAGATCATAAGAACGTTCTTCACGGACAGCAAGCATAAATTCTTTGGTAACCCCAACAGATATATTAAAATTCGTAATCTCTTTGTTATCCTCTTTACACTGAATGAAATCAACAATATCAGGATGGTCAACACGAAGAATTCCCATATTTGCACCGCGCCGGGTTCCGCCTTGTTTAACTGCTTCTGTGGCTGAATTAAAAACCTTCATAAAGGAAATTGGGCCAGACGCCACCCCGCCAGTCGAGCGAACCATGCTGTTTTTCGGGCGCAAGCGGGAAAAACTAAAACCAGTTCCTCCACCAGATTTATGAATAATCGCCGCATTTTTTATCGCGTCAAAAATCTGTTCCATACTATCTTCAACTGGCAAGACAAAGCAAGCACTCAACTGTCCGAGATCCCGGCCAGCATTCATAAGTGTTGGTGAATTAGGCATAAACTCAAGGTTTGCCATAATCGTATAGAATTCTTTAGCTAGCGCTTGAGTTTCTTTCTTGCTCTTGCCATACTTATCCTCTTCAATACCGGCAACTACACTGGCCACGCGATAAATCATGTCCTCGGCTGTTTCTACCACTTGTCCGTTTTCTTGTTTCAAATATCGTTTTTGCAATACTACACGTGCATTAGGAGTTAGATTAACCTTAGGCCAGTTTTTGGGTACTTGTCCTTCGAAATTCAACACGAATCCCAACTTTCTTTAAAACTATTTCTCGACTCCGAGAGTCCCACTGCTTAAAATGGTGTTCCATATTCTGCTTCGGTAGGGATAGAATTCCCTGCCGAAGTCTCGATGTTCAGGTTTAGCCGAATGAGTTCACTCCCACTTCTTAGTGGTCCCCCGCTTTTCGATAAGTTCATGCATTTCTTCCATAAAGCGTTGTATGTCCCGAAACTGACGGTAGACAGAAGCAAAACGTATGTAGGCGACCTCGTCCATGTCAAATAGCTGTTCCAATACAGCTTCTCCCACGTCAGAACTTGATACCTCACGCTCATGACTGTTACGCAGTTTCTTTTCAATCGCATAGGCCGCATCCTCAATTTGTTCTGTCGAAATTGACCGTTTCTCACAAGCTCTAAGCATGCCGGCCATCATTTTGGAGCGTGAATATTCGTCACGCCGACCATCTTTTTTTACAACAACGAGGGGAAAATCCTCGTATTTTTCAAAGGTAGTAAACCGACGCAGACAACGATCACATTCCCGACGCCTACGGACTACCGTTCCTTCTTCGACCTGCCGTGAATCAAGAACTTTAGTATCCTCATTTCCGCAGAATGGACAGTGCACAGCTCCACCCCCACATATAGTATGTTTTAAATTTAATCACACTATATGTAGTATGTCAAATCTGCCATCCGGCAGAATTAGCCTTGTCCCTCTCTCTTCGCTTATTTCTGTTGCCTACCTCTGTCTTCCTACTTCTTTATTAAAAGACATAAATAAATAGGCTCTATCCCATTCGCTAAGAATGTCTGTCGAGTAGTATTCCTTTTATAAAAAGGGCAGAATAAGCTTCGTAACCTCTGGAATCACATATCTTAGGAAGGAAGTGATGTAACTTTGAAAAAGAAATTACCCGCTGAAAAAAATCCCAATCCTAACACTCAACCGACACCTCATAATCATCAACCCAGCATGGATTCTAGGGATGGTCATGGCCTCTCGAAAGAGGAAGCCTTACGTTCAAAAAAATAAATTTGATGTAAGCTCAGCTATTCGTTTCATGTATGAATCCGTTTGTTAGCCAATATAAAGGAGGTATCTGTCTGTATAGATACCTCCTTATATTCTTGATTCTAAAGTCTAACACCTAGAAAGAACACAAAGAGACTACCTCATTAAAGGTAGTCTCTTTCTTGTTTACCTGGCGATGACCTATTTTCCCAGGGGCTTGCGCCCCAAGTATCCTTGGCCCTGGAGGTCTTAACTTCCGTGTTCGGTATGGGAACGGGTGGAACCCCTCCGGCATAATCACCAGATGTCTGAGATATAT
>Ga0074193_1001368_pt1 | contig 30164 bp, 21 predicted proteins | sample EPASupsiteHSE605_FD_64523 | JGI IMG/M metagenome (GOLD analysis project Ga0074193, IMG submission 64523) | Bioremediated contaminated groundwater from EPA Superfund site, New Mexico - Sample HSE6-05 | ecosystem: Environmental > Aquatic > Deep subsurface > Groundwater > Contaminated ... | reverse complement strand
GGAGAAGCAGATCGACGCGCTGGCAGAACTGATGAGCATGGATCTGCACACCTCCAAGGCATGGCGAATCAAGGAAATGCTTCGCTGGGTGCGCCAAGCGACTACCGTCAGAGGCGCCAAATGGCGGTTGACCACGTTTCTCAATGTCGCCCGATCACTGACCGACGATATTGATCTCCTCAAGCCGGTCCGCAAAGCCCTGCGAACAATCGAGAAACACCGCGAGGCCATTTGCGCCCGCTGGATCTCGGGGCACAACAACGCCCGAATCGAAGCACTCAACGGTATCTTCCAGGCGGCCAAATGCAGGGCCAGGGGATATAGAAACGACGACACCTTTATCAGCATCATCTACCTGCTGGCCGCACCGATACAGAATTTACTCAAATCCACTTGATTCGTCGAAGAGCCAATTTACCGTGAGGACAGCTTTAACAGCTGGGAGTATTTCGGGAAATTTCCTTTACTTTCAAAATGGTTTCCCCTACAATTCCAGTTGTGGCGTAGAAGACGGACGGCGGATGACCGGGGTCACAATGTTTTATCATATCTCAACGGAGAGGTAGCACACATGCAGGAAGAATCGGTAGCACCCAAGGAACGAGTCAACATAACCTATCGCCCAGCAACCGGCGACGCCAAGGAAGAGGTCGAACTTCCGTTAAAAATGTTAATAGTGGGCGATTTCACCCTGGCAAAGGACGACAGGAGCGTTGAAGAACGCGATCCTATTAACATTGATAAAGATAACTTTAACGACGTCCTCAAGGCGCAGAATTTAGCGGTGGATTTGAGCGTAGCCAACACGCTTACCGACCAGCCTGACGAAAAGATGACGTTGAATCTGAAGTTCAACTCGTTGAAGGATTTCGATCCTGACTCCATCGTTCAGCAGGTTCCCGAGCTCAAGCAGATGATGGAATTGCGTGAAGCGATCAAGGGCATGAAAGGGCCATTGGGGAATGTGCCGGAATTCAGGAAGAAAATTCAGTCTATTATTGATGACCCTGCGTTGAGAGACAAAATTCTCAACGAGATGGGTATCGGCGATAAAAAGGGAGAGGCGTAACAATGGCTGAAGAACTGAAAGTTGAAGAAAAGGGTGCTGAAACCACTGAGAGTTTATCGCTGATAGACGACATACTTTCGGCAACCAAATTGACTCCAGAGAACGAGTCCTATTCGGTCGCCAAAAAAGGCGTGGAAGCGCTGATTGCGCAGATTTTTCAGCCGGGTAAATCAGTGGAGAAGATCAACGCCCTGATCTGCGACGAAATGATTGCCGAGCTGGACAAGAAAATGAGCCGCCAGCTGGATGAAATCCTGCATCACTCGGATTTTCAAAAAATGGAATCCTCCTGGCGTTCGCTGAAATTCATTGTTGACCGGACCAATTTCAGGGAAAACATCAAACTCGAGATCATGAACCTCAGCAAACAGGACATGCTCGACGATTTTTCCGACGCTCCCGAGGTGGTGCAGTCCGGACTGTACAAGGTTGCGTACTCTCGCGAATACGGACAGTTCGGCGGCCAGCCCTACGCTGCCATAATCGGTAATTACGAATTTGGCCCAGGACCGCAAGATATTAAATTGCTCCAGGATCTGGCTGCGGTTTCCGCCATGTCGCACGCCCCCTTCATTGCGGCCACCAGTGCAGAGATGTTTGGCATCGATGATTTTTCCAAGCTTCCGGATTTGAAGGATCTCAAATCAATCTTTGAAGGTCCTCAATACGCCAGATGGCAGGCATTCAGGAATTCTGAGGATTCCCATTATGTGGGCCTTACCGTGCCGCATTTTCTTCTCCGCCTCCCGTATGGTCCGTCCTCCAACCCAACGAAGAGCTTTACCTACGAGGAGAGCGTCTCCGCAGGAAATGATCGTTTTCTGTGGGGCAATGCCGCCTTCGCCTTTGCCACCCGCCTGACCGAAAGCTTTGCCAACTACCGTTGGTGCGCCAACATCATCGGCCCGCAGGGTGGGGGAACGGTCGAGAATCTGGAACTGTACCAGTACGAATCCATGGGGGCCATTCAGACCAAGATTCCGACCGAAATCGTCATTACCGACCGTAAGGAATTCGAACTGGCGGAAGAGGGATTCATCGCCTTGACTATGCGGAAAGGGAGCAACAACGCCGCCTTCTTCTCGGCTCAATCATGCCAAAAACCGAAAAATTTCGGCATCAGCAAGGAAGGAAAAGAGGCGGAACTCAACTACAAGCTGGGCACCCAACTCCCCTACATGTTCGTCGTCAACCGCTTGGCGCACTATATCAAGGTCATTCAGCGGGAAAACATCGGCTCGTTTAAAGAGCGGGGAGAACTGGAAGACGAACTGAACAAGTGGATCGGGCAGTATGTTGTTGAAATGGATAATCCGACGGCGAGCACCCGAGCGAAAAAACCGCTCCGCTCCGCCCAGATTAAGGTAGAGGATGTTGATGGAGAACCTGGGTGGTACCGGGTCTCCATGATGGTCAGGCCCCATTTCAAGTACATGGGGTCCTCCTTCACCCTCTCTCTGGTTGGCAAGCTCGACAAGTAAGCACGCGTAATCAATCCGGTCCCAAGGGACCATGTTTCTCAACTACCAACACAAGGAGAACGAGCAGATGGCAAACACCAGTTATTTGACTTTGACCGGAGCCAAACAAAGCGACATCAAGGGCGATTGCACCCAGGAGGCGTACAAGGATTCGATTTTGGTCTACGCCATGGAGCATGAAGTCCACATCCCGCGCGACACCCATACGGGTCTCGCAACCGGCCAGCGCGTCCATGGCCCTTTCTCCATCACCAAGCACAAAGATCTGGCTTCACCCAAACTGTATCAGGCGCTGACGTCAGGCGAGCAGATCACCAAATGGGAACTGAGCTACACCGCCATCGGCACCAGCGGCAACGAATATATCTATGCCAAGGTTCAGCTTGAAAAGGCGATTATCGTTTCGATTAGGGCGTACAAACCGATGACCTTCCTCAAAGAGAATGAACCGTATCACGACATGGAAGAAGTCATGTTCACCTACGGCAAGATCACCTGGATCTCCCTTGATGAAAAAGGCTCGACCCTGGCTCAAACCGATGATGACTGGACAAAACCCAAATCCTAAGCTGCCATGACCCCCTGCCCTCTCCACGCCTGTGGAGAGGGCAACCTTTCCAGCACTGCTGACGCTGCCGGTTCGACAGAGAAACGACGTACTTTATGCAAATATTAAAAAAAGAGCGGCTGCTGGAGCGGATACGCATAATGGAGGAAAATCCGGAAAGGCGCCTTGACGCCGATTCCGGCGCCATTGTCCATTCTGTGCTGGAACACCTGATCCGGGTGCTGAACACCAAAAAAGGATCGGTGGAAATTGATCCGGAATACGGTGTTCCGGATCTGACCAACATCTCAAGCTCCTTCTCCTCAGAGTCCATCCCGGAACTGGAAACGGCAATAAAAAGCGTCATTGTTCAATATGAACCCCGCCTCAAGGATGTAGCCGTTCATTTCAGGACACAGCAGGACGACCTGTTGGCGCTCCGGTTTTCCATCTCCGCCAAACTGGTTCTCGATGAAAAAGGGACACCTATAGTTTTTGAAACCATCGTTGACTCCGACGGGCAGGTAAAAGTCACCTCATAGTCTGAGACAGGGGCAATCTCCATGTTTAACCGTTACTACCAGGAAGAGTTGACGCTGTTGAAAGAGCTGGGTGCGGAGTTTTCCAAAGCCCATCCCGCCCTTGCCCCCATGTTGAGCGGCCAGACTTCGGATCCCGATGTCGAGCGGCTCCTTGAGGGAACCGCCTTCCTGACGGGTCTTGTCCGCCACAAACTGGACGATGAATTTCCCGAGCTTTTGCATGGCGTTATGAACCTGCTGGCTCCCCACTATCTGCGGCCGATTCCCTCTGCCTCCATTCTGGTGTTTACCCCCCGTCCGACCCTGCGCGAACCATTGCTGGTCCCCGCCGGCACCGAGGTTGCGTCTGTCCCGGTTGACGGCGCCTCGTGCATATTCAGGACCTGTTTTGACGTCGAGGCGCTGCCGCTCAGGATCAAAAATACGGCGATGGAACAACGGGCCGGCCTGCCCCCGAGAATAACCCTGCAGTTTGAACTTGCCGGCATACCCCTTGCCGCCTGGAACCAGAAACGGATCCGGCTCTATCTTGCCGGGGGAATCCCCCAGGGAAGCGACCTCTATTATCACCTGATGACCAATGTCGCCCAGGTGGAATTGTCATCCCCGGATGGCAAACCCTGCATTCTCCCCGCATCAACCATCCAACCTGTCGGATTTGGCCAAGGGGATGCGCTGCTCCATTATCCTTCGCAGTCGTTTCCAGCGTACCGCCTCCTGCAGGAATATTTCATGCTGCCGGAAAAATTTCTCTTTGTGGATATCGAGGGGATCGAACGCTGGACCAACAGGGGGCGCGGTTCCAGTTTCTCACTTTCCTTGCAACTGAAACAGGAGCCGGCTGTTCCGGTCCCGATAAAACAGGATTCCTTTCTCCTCTTTGCCACCCCGATTATCAATTTATTTCATCATGACGCGGAGCCGATCCGCTACGATCATCGCAAAAGCCGCTATCTCATCCGCCCATCCGGGGCAAAACAGAAGGATTATCAGATTATCTCTGTTGAAAAAGTTTCCGGGTTCATGCAGGGTACTTCGAAGGAAAAAGCATATATTTCCTTCCAACAATTCTCCCCCCAATATGAAGCGCAGGCGGTTTACAACGTAAGCATTGCCAAATCGGTTATTGACGACAGCCTCGAAACCTACATTTCGGTGGCCTATCCGGGCGCGGCAATCGCTCCGGCCGAGGAAGTGCTGTCGCTCAAGCTGCTGTGCACCAATGCCTCGTTGCCGGAGGACCTGGGCCTGGGGGACATCTGCCGCCACACTTCCACCTCCCCCGAATTGTTGGAATTCAGCAATATCCGTCCTGCGACCATGAATGTCCAGCCGCCGCTTGGCGCCAGCATCCTGTGGCGGCTTCTTTCCAATGTCTCCATCAACCTGCTCACCATCGACCGGCCTGAAGCGCTCAAAACATTACTCGATCTGTACATTTTTACTGAAGGACGGGACAAGGCATCCAGTCTTGCCAACAAGAAGCGCGTGGCAGGCATAGAAAGTGTGGACATCCAAAGCGTCAATCGTCTGATGCAGGGCATCATGGCACGCGGCATCGCCATTACCTTGCATCTCAAGAGGGAAAATTTTGCTGGCATCGGCGACATGTATCTGTTCGGATCAGTGCTCGACCGTTTTCTGAGTTGGTACTCACCTATAAACTCCTTCACTTCTCTTACCATCAGAGAAGTCAACACCGGGGAAACGTATACATGGCCAGCAAGGAACAGGAAACATTTTCTGATTTAGAACAAAACCTGCTCAGGGAAGGCCCAGCATACTCCTTCTTTCAGGCGATCCGTCTCCTCCGGCTTATCCTCAGGCGAAGGGAGGCGTGCGGCCTCAAGGACGCAGCGTCCCTGGAGGGTCGTTTTCTCCGCATCCGGCCAGAACTGACGCTCGGATTTCCCTCGGCGGATATTGCCGGCATTGAGGCGATTCCCCTTGCAGACGGCGAACATCGTTTCGTCGTCAACACGACGTTTCTCGGCCTCTATGGCACCTCCTCGCCTCTGCCGTCTTTTTATACAGAGGATCTCCTTATCGAGGCAGGAGACGACAAAAGCGTCACGCGCGACTTCATAGACATCATCAACTCCTCGATTTACCCGCTCTTTGTCCGATCTTTGCTCAAATACAATCTCTTCCTGCAAATATGCGAAGAGCAAGACCGCGAGTATCTGCAACGCATTTACTGCCTGATGGGAATGGGCGACTCAAGCGATCGAACGCCGGCCGAGGAAGAGGCGCGAAGATCGCTTTTACGGTACGCCGGCCTCATGAGCCAGCACCCGCGCTCCGCACTCGGTTTAAAAACCATGTTAAGCGACGCGTTGCAGGGCATAGCGGTGCATATCAGGCAGTGTATTCCGCAAATGGTTCCCATACCTGCAGACCAGCGGAATTCCCTGGGCGCAACGAACGCCACCTTGGGCACGGACATGTACGTGGGAAGCGAAATTGCTGACTGCATGGGGAGATTCAGCATTATTCTCGGGCCGGTTCCGGCGGAACAGTTTTCGGCCTGTTTGCCTGGAGGAACGGTTTTGAACCGAGCTGTTTTTTTGGTGAATCAGTATCTCACCTCCCCGCTTGCCTACGATTTCGAGGTGCTTTTTGACCGCGCGGAAATACCGGCCATCAGCCTGGGCGAACAGTCGGGCGCTCTTTTAGGGGTAAACAGCTGGCTGGCCGACGACGGTTCCGAAGGGTATGTCACAACACGGTGCGAGGCCAGCGTCTCTGCTCCCTATCATCATTGAAATTTCAGGAGAAATGCATGCTGAGTGTAGAAATAAAACCATTGCTCAAACGTCTCAACCCGTTTTGCACACGGTCGCTCGAAGGAGCTGCCGGACTCTGCGTTTCCCGTTCGCATTATGAGGTGACGGTTGAGCACCTTGTCTCCCGCCTGCTGGATGAAACCGGAGCCGACTGGTATTTGATTTTGAAACAGTTCGGGATTAACAGCGCCGCCTTGCGCAAAAACCTTGACCGGACCCTGGAAGAGATGCGTTCCGGCAACGCCGGCAAGCCTGCTTTCTCGCCGCTTCTGCTGCAATGGATTCAGGAGGCGTGGCTGCTGGCCTCGGTTAATCTGGGTGAGGCCAGCATTCGTTCCGGCGCCTTGCTGCTGGCGCTGCTGGCAAAGTCGTCCATCTATGCGGGGGGCAACTACACCGACCTGTTGGAAACCATCAGCCGGGAGGGGTTGGAAGGGCAGTTTTTCAAAATCCTGGCCAACTCGATCGAGACAGCGGACGCCGCACCTGCAGGCGCAGAGGCGGGTTCAGGCACAGCAGCCGGCCCCCTGGCCAGCGGCGCCCTGGGCAAATACTGCGAGGATTTCACCCAGAAGGCCCGTGACGGCAAGGTGGACACCGTTTTTGGCCGTGACAACGAGATTCGCCAGATCATCGACATCCTGGGACGTCGCCGGAAAAACAACCCGATTGCCGTCGGTGAGGCCGGGGTGGGCAAGACGGCGGTGATCGAAGGGCTGGCGCTAAAGATTGCCTTGGGCGATGTGCCGGACAGCCTGAAGGATGTGTCGATCCTGGGGCTGGACATGGCGCTGCTGCAGGCCGGAGCCGGGGTAAAGGGAGAGTTTGAGAATCGCCTTAAATCGGTCATCAACGAGGTAAAGGCGTCCCCAAAACCGATCATCCTGTTCATCGATGAGGCGCACACCCTGATCGGCGCCGGCGGCGCGGCCGGAAGCGGCGATGCCGCCAATCTGCTGAAGCCGGCCATGGCGCGCGGCGAATTGAAAACCCTGGCCGCCACCACCTATTCCGAATACAAAAAATATATCGAAAAAGATCCGGCCTTAGCGCGGCGCTTCCAGCCGGTCAAACTTGACGAACCGACCGTTGAAACCTCCATTCTGATTCTGCGCGGGTGCAAACTTGCCTACGAAAAATCCCACAACGTTAATGTGCGGGATGACGCGGTTATCGCCGCCGCAGAGCTTTCCAACCGCTACATCACCGGGCGCTTCCTGCCGGACAAGGCGATTGACCTGATCGACACCTGTTGCGCCCGGGTCAAAATCAGCATGGCCTCCAAACCCGCCCGGCTGGAGGATTGCGAGCATGCCATCCAAGCTCTGGAAAGGGAAAAGACGGCGCGCCTGCGTGACCAGGAACATGGAGTTGTGCTTGATGAAGGGCGGCTTGCCGAGATTGAGGTGGAGCTTACCAAACTCGGCGGTGAACTTGCCGAGATCACAGCACGCTGGAAGCTCGAAAAAGAAGCGGTCGACAAGGTCGTCTCGCTGCGCAACAGCCTGGCGGAACTGAAGAAAAAAGAGGCGCCAACGGCAGAAGGTGAAACACCGGTCTCACCGGAAGAGCTGGAAAAAGAACTGGTGGCCGCCATGGCTGCATTGGCCGACATCCAAAAAGATGAGCCAATGGTCAAGTTTGAAGTAGACCCAGATGTGGTTGCCCTGGTTATTTCCGACTGGACCGGCATTCCACTGGGCAAGGTGTTGCGTGATCAGGCGCAGAGCGTTCTGCGGATGGAGGAGGAGCTGCAGGCCCGCATCAAAGGCCAGGATCATGCCCTTTCCATTGTCAGCGAAGTGATGAAATCAACCAAATCAGGCATCGCCGATCCCAATCAGCCGATGGGGGTTTTCTTGTTTGTCGGCCCCAGCGGCGTCGGCAAAACCGAAACCGCCCTGACCGTGGCCGACATGATGTTTGGCGGCGAACAGTACACCGTCACCGTCAACATGAGCGAATTCCAGGAAAAGCACACCGTCAGCCGTCTGATCGGCTCGCCTCCCGGTTATGTGGGTTACGGGGAAGGAGGCATGCTCACCGAGGCGGTGCGCAATCGCCCCTACTGCGTGGTTCTGCTCGATGAGGTGGAAAAGGCCCATCCCGATGTGCTCAACCTCTTTTACCAGGTGTTCGACAAGGGGGTCATGGGCGACGGCGAGGGACGTGAAATCAATTTCCGCAACACGATCCTTTTCCTGACCAGCAATCTGGCGACCGACATCATCACCGAGATGACCCGCGACGGCCAGCGCCCCGGCATGGACGTGCTGGTCCCGGCTATCCGTCCGATCCTGTCCAACTGGTTCAAACCGGCCCTGCTGGCGCGGATGAACATCGTCCCGTTCATGACGCTGGACGCATCGGCAATGAGCGGCATCGTGCGGCTGAAACTGAATAAGATGGCCAAGCAACTGATGAACAACAACAGGATGAAATTCAGCTATTCAGAAGCGGTGGTGGAGACGATTGCCGCCCGCTGCACCGAGGTGGAAACCGGGGCCCGCAACATCGACTACATTGTTCGCGGCACCATCATGCCGCAGCTTTCGCAGGAGATCCTGGCCCATATGACCACCGGCGGCATGCCCTCGGCCGTCCAGCTTGATATTGGCGCAGACGGCTGCTTCAGCATGAAATTCTCCTGAGAACAGGGCTGAAAATTTCGTGAAGATCATCAAGCCCGATAATCTTGGCCTGCTGTTTTCCCCTTGCATGCTGGGGGACAACTGCTGCCTCTCTGTTGCCGCCATGGCCTGTTTTTCGCTGGAAACGGCGCAAGATGACCGCCTTCTGGAGGAAGCCCAGATGTGGCAGGTCGTGGCAGGGGAATTGGGCGAGGAAGAGGCGCTTGATTTGGGGTATCCCAAAAAACGGGGTGAATTTTTGGTGTATGGGGCGGGCCACTCGCCTCAGGCGGTCACCGGTCTCCAGGTCAGTGTGACGGTGGCCGGTTTGACCAAGACCCTGCAGGTGAGCGGCGCCAGATATTGGAACGCGGCCGGGCTGCCGTCTGCCCCAGAACCGTTTACGGAGACACGCGTCAGTTGGGCCAAGGCTTTTGGCGGCGAGGGGTGGGAGCTTAACCCCACAGGGGTCGGCATGCTGCCCGATCAAGACGGGAGGCTGCCGCTGCCGCAGGTGCAGGATCCCCGTCATCTGGTGACTTCCCCCAAAGATCGTCCGGAACCGGCGGGATTCAACGCCCTCAACCCCTTCTGGCTGCAACGAAAACGATTGCTGGGAACCTTTGATGACGCCTGGCTGAAAAAACGCTGGCCCCATTATCCCACCGATACGGATCCGGAATATTTCAATACCGCGCCTGCGGATCAACGGCTTGCCGGGTTTTTCAGAGGCGACGAGTTGCTCCGGATTGTGAACATGCATCCGGAGAAGGCGGAGATCACCTCGGTCTTGCCGGGACTGCGCGCCCGCCTTTTCGTGAACCGCGTGGTTGACGGCAAGGAAACATTCACCGAAATAGAGACGAGGCCGGAGACGGTCTGGCTTTTCCCAGGGGCGGATTGCGGCGTTCTGCTCTTCCGGGGGACAGCAAAGGTCACCGACGAGACCCTGGACGATGTGGCGCACCTGATGGCCGAGTGGGAACCAATGAACGCGCCGCCGGAATCGCTTGATTTTTATTACCATAAATTCATCGCCACGACAGCCCCGGTCGAGGCGGAACCGCTCGAGCCGTCTCCAGTTGCCGCGCCGGAACCGCCTCCGCCGGCAGCGCCGCCCGCTGCGCCCTTAAAGCTGCCGCAACCGCCCGAACCGCCGCCGTTGTCTCCTGAAGCCGAAAAAATGACGGCGGATCTGAATGACAAAATTGCCCAGGCCAATGCCCAGGCCGATGCCGTCTTCGCCAGATTGGGGATGACCCGCGAGCAGGCCATAGCAAAAGTCATGCCAAAGCCGGAACCGACGGTTGCGCCAAGCCAGCTTGAATTGGACAAGATGATTGCGGATGCCCACCAGCAGGCCGACGCTGTTTTCGCAAAACTGGGCATTTCCAAGGAGGAGGCGCTGGAAAAATATCTGTCTTCACTGGCGGCCCCCAAAGATCCTCAACAAGAGATCAAAGCCTTAACGGATGCACTTCAGAGCGCGGAAGCACGACTGAAAAAATCCGGCGTCAACATCCAGGAAGCAGCGGCCAAAATGCTTCCAAACATTGACCCTTCCACACTGGACTTCGCCACGATCATTGCCGGGTTGACGAGCTTGGCTGCCGATCTGGCACCCGCAGGCGAAGCGGCAGCTCCGGCGCCGCCGGAAGAGAAGACGGAGCCGATTGCGCCGCCCACTACTGATCAAGCTGATCAAACTGAAGAAACCCTTGATTCCGTTGATGCGGTCATGAAGCGGCATGCCCAGGGAAAAAAACTGTGCGGGCTCGATCTGAGCGGTATGGATTTCAGCGGCCGGGATCTTGCCCAGGCAGATTTTTCAGGAGCAATTCTGGTGAACACCACCTTTACCGCTGCGATACTCACCGGAGCGGTGTTTACCGATGCGGTGCTGGCCGATGCGGATTTTAGCGGGGCGCGCATGGCCCAGGCCAACCTGATGCGGGCCCAGGCTGTTGGCGCCGCCTTTTCCCTGGTGGAGCTCAAAGGGGCTGATCTTTCCGGGGGCGATTTTACCGGGTGCAATTTTGCCGGAACCGATCTTTCCACAGCCTGTCTTTCCGGGGCACTTTTTGCTGGCGCCTCCCTTAAAGAATGCAAGGCTGCCGGATTGAGTGCCATCAGAACCAATTTTTCCAAGGCCGACCTGACAGACGCCAACCTGCACCGAGCAGTGATCACGGCGGCTGATTTCTCAGACGCAACCCTTGATCGTGCCTGCTTTAGCGAAACAGACGGTTGTCAGGCAACCTTTGACGGGGTGCAGGGCACGGGTGCGGATTTCAGCAACGCAGTCCTGATCGCCTCACGGGCCAGCAAGGAGACCAACCTTGACGGCGCCCTATTTTCCGGGACCGACCTAACCCGTTCCTGCTGGGAACGCGCCAGCCTCTCCGGGGCCCGTATGGCCGGGGCCGTGCTGGATGACGCCGATTTCAGCAGGGTTGCGCTTGAGCGGGTGTACTTGGTGAACGCCACCGCGCGGAGAGCAAACTTTATGAAGGCCGTCATGACCAGCTGCGATCTGCGTGGGGTCAATTTTTTCAAGGCCTCTTTCCGTCATGCGCAACTGAAACACTGTGACCTGAAACAGGCAAACATGTTTGGCGTGGACCTGTATGGCGCAAAGATAGTGGAAAGCGACATCCAGGGAACGGATTTCAGGCGAGCACAGGCACGGTCCGCCGAATAACGCGCCCGAATACCAAGGAGCAGTTCTATGACGTCAATCGGAAAAAAATTCAGCTTTGCCTCAATGGCAGGAACGCTGCCCGCAGACACCTTTGACGTGGTCAGTTTTACCGGGGCGGAAGGGCTTTCAAAGCTCTATCATTTTGATGTGACCCTGGTGTCGGACAACGACGTGATTGATCTTGAAAGCGTGATTCAATCCCGCGCCGCTCTCTCGATTCTCCGCGACGACGGCAACATCGTTTTCAACGGCATGCTGTCGGCCTTTGAACAGATGGAAACCGCCCAGGGGCGCACCCATTACCGTGCCGTCCTGACCCCGGCGTTCTGGCGCCTGACCCTGACCTACCACAACCAGATCTTTCTCGACAAAACCATCCCGCAGATTATCGAGGCTGCCCTCCAGGACGGCGGTCTCACCAGCCTTGACTATGAATTGCGACTGACCGGCCAATACCAGCCGCATGAATATATCTGCCAGTACAACGAATGCCACCACAACTTCATCTCCCGCCTGATGGAGCGGGAGGGCATCTATTATTATTTTGAGCAAGGCGCGCAGAGCGAAAAGCTCATTGTAACCGATACGGCCCTGCTGCACTCGGTCATGGCCGAGGGGAAGAAGGTCTATTACACCCAGACATCGGGGCTGGATGAAGCCTCCCGAGAGGAGGTTGTCAAATCACTGGTCTGCAGCCAGAAGATGCTGCCGGCAAAGGTGCTGTTGAAGGATTACAACTACCGCAAGCCCTCGCTGGAACTGTCCGTAGAGCATGTGGTTTCCGAACGGGGCTTTGGCGACGTTTTTATCTACGGCGAGCATTTTTCCACACCTGAGGAAGGCGCCCAGCTGGCGAAGATGCGCGCCGAGGCACTCACCTGCAGGGCGCGGCTCTTTCAGGGGGAGAGCCTAATTCCCTACCTGCGGCCGGGATACCTTTTTCAATTGGTTGGCCATAATCGCGCGGATTTCAATGACACCTATCTGACTACCGACCTGACCCACAGTGGCGACCAGACCTTTCTCTTTACCTCCGGGATGGGCGTAGCCGGCTCCACCCGCGAACGCTCCTCGTCTTACCACAACAGTTTCACCGCGATCAGTTCCAGCAGCCAGTTCCGACCTGAGCGGATCACCGAAAAACCCCGGATTCCTGGAACGATGAACGCCCATATTGATGCGGCCGGAAGCGGGCAATACGCCGAGGTGGATAATCAGGGACGGTACAAAGTGACCCTGCCCTTTGACCTGAACAGCGCCATGGGCGGCAAGGCCTCCTCCTGGCTGCGGATGGCGCAGCCCTATGCCGGCGAAAACCACGGCATGCACTTTCCGCTGCATAAAGGAACCGAGGTGCTGCTGACTTTTATCGACGGCGATCCGGACCGGCCGATCATCGCCGCTGCCGTGCCCAATCCGATTACCCCCAGCCCGATAAATTCGGCAAATGCCACCCAGAGCCGAATCACCACGGCCGGCGGCAACAAGCTGCATATGGAGGACCAGCAGGGCAGCGAAGGGATGTTGCTGAAAACGCCGAAAAGCAACACCTCGTTCCGGTTGGGACTTGTCAGTGCGACCACCGAGACAGAACCGCCAACAAACCAGGAACTGCAAAACCAAATTAACGAGATCAACACTGAGCTGGAGACGGAAAAAACTAAGCAGGAGGAGAAAGACGCCAAGCAGGAAGAGGAAGAAGCAAATTCCGGCGTTTCTATCTATACCGGAGCAGGGATAGAAATAACCAGCGCTTGGGAGAATTCTTTGACCCTTGGGGAATGTACGGAAGTCACTATCGGCGCGGCTAACGATATATTGCTGGGAACGGAAACATCGATCACGGCAGGCGCAGCGATGGAGATCTTTCTCGGCACCAAGATGGACTTAACCTCTGGCAACACCGTTGAGTACTATAACGGTGATGTTTGTACCATCTGTGCGGAGAATGAGTTGACCGGACAGAAGTCGGTGCTGATCAAGGCAGGAGGGGCGTCACCCGCGATTGCTGGTTCGGTGGCAGCCATCCTTGTGCTGACTGCGGCTTCAAGCGCACTTGCGACGGCCATGGGCAAGGCTTCGAAGGCATCGGCTACTGAAATTACCGTTGTCAATGAGACCATCCTGGCGATCAACACTCTGCTTTGCATGTGTGCTAACTCTTCAGTGTTTAAGGCGGCTGAAAAGCTGACCTATGCATCAACCATAGAGATGGGTTTAACGGAAATCGAGATAAAATCTCCAGGAGTGGAGATAAAGAGCATTCTAGATGATGTCACCATTAAAGGCACAAGTGATGTCAATATTACTGGGCTGTTAGGGCTTAACATGAAGTCAGTTGCCAACGACGTTATGCTCGATGCTGGGAAAAATTTATTATGCACAGCTTTAGGAAAAATATCGAACACGGCCGGTCTTGATTTATTGAACGAATCAACAGCTGGAAATCTTACTAACAAGGCTAGCGTGAACCTGGTAAACGAGGGTATCGTGAACATCACCAATAAGGGCGCCACCAACAATCTGACGGCTACGAATGCGCTGTCGTTAAAATCTGAGGCTGGAGCAATCACAGTCGATGCAGCAGCCAGTATAACAATGAACTCAAGCAAAACAACGATTGAGGCATGGGGCGATGTTGATATCAATGGAGCAACAGGCGTATGTATTAATGGGGCCCTTGTCAAACTCGGATAAGAGAAAAGCTTCTCTGGATTTGAATTAGAACGGACAACAGGAGGATTGATGAACTGTGACGAAGCTCGCCGCATCATGCTCACGGAACAAGTCGTCGATGGTGTGGATCTGTCCGGACTCTCCCTAACTGGTCTCGATCTGTCCGCTAAACAATTCGCCAGGGTTTCTCTGCGTGGAGCGGACCTGACTGGCTCCAGATTGGTTGGTAGCCAATTCAGGGAGTGCGACTTCAGTGGAGCGTTGCTCAACAGCACGGATTGCACCAACGCCTCTTTTGCCTCGTGCCGTCTAGCCGACGCCTTGTTTGTAGGCGCAAGCCTTTACAATGCGACCTTGGTGCAATGCGAGACCGGGAAGCTCGACTTCAGCCAAGCCAACCTGGAACGGTTCACGGTGATTGCCACCCCCCTGCTCGGCGCCCTCTTCAATGGCAACAATCTCACCAGCGCCATCTTTACCGCTACCGCTCTGGATGGGGTGAAATTCCCCGGATGCAGGCTGACACTCGCTGTCTTCGAGCGGGCCTCGCTGCAAGAGGCGGATTTCTCGGCTACAGATCTGACCAAGTGCCGGTTTACGGGCGCCGACCTGAGCGGAGCAAATTTCACTGGAGCAACAGGGAGCTTTACGGGGTTTATCGATGTTCGGGCAGAGAAGGCCGACTTTTCCGGGGCTGTGTTGACAATGGCCAACTTCTCCGGGGCTGTTCTCGATGGGGCCGGGTTTGCGCGTGCTTGCCTGGAAAAATCGCTCTTTGTCGGCGCCTCGCTGAAAAAAGCGGTTTTAATTGGCGCCAAGCTGGCCTATGCGAATTTTTCCCAGGCAATCGTCACCGGCGCCGATTTTTCGGAAGCGGACCTGTCCGTGGCCAACCTCCACCGGGCCAATTTCTCTGAAGCCAGACTTGCCGGCGCCAAGATGCAGGGCGTCAGGGAAACCGACCAGGAACTGGCCGAGGGGGAGACCTGGGTCTCACCGCTGAAAATCCAAAAGGAGATAACATAATGGCTGACAGGCACAATGTACTCATGTTCAGGCATCCCGAGACGCCGGGTATGCCCGATGTGGCGTCAAGCGGCGCAACCATCGATACCGCTAGGGTCGTCCAGCGGGACAACACCGAATTTCTGCTGGTGACAACCGGGGCCCGGACACTGCGGGGCAAAAAGGCCGCCGGATGTCTGTTGGAACCGGAGGTAAACGACACCGTGCTGATTGTCCGCAATCTGGCGGCAGGGGCGTACATTCTGACCGTGCTTGAGCGTGGCGGCCATGCCGGTCGCGTCATACTGCCTGACGACACAACCCTCTGCGCCTCGGACGGGGCCTTGCGGTTGGCCAGCGACACGGTCGAACTGGTTGGTGCGACATCAACAAGCATTGATGCTCCAAATATTAAACTGCAAGGGCTGCGGGGCCAGGCGTCCTTTGCTGACCTGTCACTAACGGCCTGCGTTACTGCAGTTAAGACTGGCAAACTGTCGCTGGTGGCTGCAACCATCGACACCGTTGCAGAGCGGATTACCCAGAGAGTCAAAGACTGTTTCCGCTGGGTGGCACGGACGGACAGCACCAAGGCCGGGCAAATCAACATCAGCGCGGAGCACCGCCTTGACCTGAAGGCCGGCGACGCCTCGCTGGTGGCTCGGCATGGAGTCAAGATCGACGGCGACAAAATACATCTGGGATGATGGAACCAAAATCAGGAGAAACGAATGTTTGCCACAACCATTGCCGGCGGAATGCAGAGCATTACCGCCCCGGATGTCTGTAATACCGTCGTCGGCCCGGCGGTGTCGCCGATCCCCTATCCTGATCTTGGCGTGCCTTCGTCAGCCACGCCGACAGCGACCAAGGTCTTCATCGTCGGGGCGCTGGCGCTGACCAAAGCTTCCAAGACCGAGCCCACCAACGGCGACCAGCCAGGCGCTTCCGGCGGTGGCGGCGTGGTCTCCGCCAAGATCATGGGGGCGGCGGAATACATTATGTCCAGCATGAAAGTCAAGATCGAAGGCAACCCGGCGGTGCGGCTGACCGACACCATGAAGCTGAACGAAGGCAACACGGTCGGCCTCAACTGCGCCCCCAGCCAAACCAAGGTAATGATCATGAGTTGATGTTTTTTAGAGCTCCGGATAACCCATGCTTTGACCGAGATAAACCCACGTACAACAAGAAAGAGGATACCTGCATGAAAAAACAGCTCTGGCTTACTTCTCTGAGCTCTGATCGGAGCATCCCCTCGGCTGTCAGCGCCAAGCTTGGGCCGTATGGCTTCGACGTTGCCGGTTCTCTCTGGAATGACGACGTCGAACGCATGGGCTGGCAGGATTCCCGTGACATGTTGATCAATCCGGCGCTGGCAGGCTGGTTGGTGGTGGCGCCGCCTGAGAAACTGGCCAAGCCTTCCGTGCGTTATGGCCTGTCGCTGCTCGCCCTCTCCGTCGCCGCTCGCCGCCCTGTCCTTCCTCTTTTCCTCATCTCCTGCGGAGCCGCGGCAAAGAGTGCCGACCTCCCCACTTCCCTTGCCGGCGCCCATCTGCTGACGCTTGACGAGCCGGCCCTGTGCGCCAAAATTGTCGCCAAAACCAGTGTGCCCGCCCCTCCCCGCCGGATTGACTACCGTATTGATATTGCAGGGGATCAGCAGGTGGGGCAATGGTTTGAGATTGGGCCGGCGCAGGGAGCGTGGAAAGGGGTCATCTTTGGCACCTGTGGCGGCGAAATCAGCTTTCAGGCGGTGGGCCCGGCGAGCACGCTGCCGAAGAATACGGTGCTGAACTATCCGATGCAGGGTATCCAACTCAAGCTCGGCGAGCGGGAATGTATCGCCTGGGCGGTGCAGAATGAAGTGACGAACGGAACATCCTATTATGCCAAGGTCAAGGGTATGCCGGAGGCATTGGTGTTCGGATCGTATCCCGAGGGTGACGAGCCGGAGTTGTTTACGGTGCGGCTCGTCTGATGCCGTCCCTGGAAATGCACGCCATGCAGATACCTGAGCACCCTTTTTCTATTGTCGCCTTTGCTCCGTTTCTTCCTGCGGAAATGGCTGCAAACACGGCCGCCACGCAACCTCTCCCGATTCAATCCGCCGATCACGGATTGGCCCTGCTCCGCCCTTCACTGTATATTCCGCTGCCCCAATCACTTTCCCCGGAAGCGGGGATACTGCTGGAATTCACCTCGCTGGCAGATTTCGCCCCTGATGCCATGGTGGCGAGCACCCCATGGCTCAGGGCCCTGAGGGATGGAAGCCGCGTATCTGCGCAGGCACAGTCAACTACAGCGGCAACAACCCTCGACAACATCCTCGACATGGTCGATCTTCCTGGAAAGCAGGAGGAAGGCGCCAGGCGGTTTGAAGCAGAGGGGAATGAGGCTGATGCGATTGTCTCCGGGGTGCTGACCCGGATTTTTGCCGATGACGATTTCCGGCGGATGGAAGCCGCGTGGCAGGGAGTTGCCCTGTTGTTCGAGGCGGCCGGTGCGGAGCAACTTCGCCTTGCCCTGGTTCCGGTGACCCGAGAAAATGCGGCTGAAGTGCTGACGTCAAGCGGACCACTGTTGGACGATGACCCGCCGGATCTTCTTGTGTTGGACGCGCCGTTTGATGGAACCCCGGTCGGCATGCTGCTGCTGGAGGCTGCGGCCAACCTGGCCGAACGGCAGATGTCGCCGGCAATCTGCTGGTTTGGCCCGGATTTTTTACACCTGGACGCCTGGTCCGGCCTGGAGCGTCTCCCCTATCTGCCCAATCATTTGGAGGGCTTTTCCTTTGCCCAATGGAAGGCGCTCCGTGCCCAACCCGCCGCCTCTTGGACGATAGCCGCGTGCAACCGTTTCTCCTTGACGCCTTCCAGGCATGGCGACGCGTCGTCCGATCTGTTCAGGCTCCGCAAGCCGAACTTCCTGGCCCCTGTCTGGGGCATTGCCGCCCTGCTGGTGCAATCGCAGGCGAGAACCGGCACCCCGCTGGGCATTGCTTCCCAACTGCTGCGCGTCCAGGATGCTGATCTTGCAGGCTGGACGCCGCTTGAAACCGCCATCACCGGCGACCGCACCCTTCAGATGGCGGAGAGTGGTTTACTCCCGTTGGTGCAGTCGCGCGGCAAAGGCATTCACTTGGCGGAAGCCGTGACCATCAATGGAGAGTCCATTCTGGCGCCGTTGATCCTCTCAACGATCATCCACACCCTTATCGGTTTGCGCCAAAGCTCCGGCCCCAGCAGCAATCCGAACGACCTGGCGAACACTTTGAACGAGGTGTTCTCCCGGCATCCCCGCTTCAAGGGGGTGCTGCCCGCAGGCGCCGTCACTTTCGAGGCGGTCGGCAACGACGCCCAGGGTCGCGTTCTTCTCGGCGTAACGCTGAAACACAGGGAGTTTTGCGGCAAGAACATTGAATTTACTTTCATGTGGTGATGTGGTAACTGTGCCAGTCCATATGACCAGGCTTTTTCTCCTTATATTCACAGTACTTCTGCTGACTTCCTGCGCCCGCGAAAGCACCTTGCGCGGCCACGGCTCTCTGGTGACATTCGGCCTGCATTACACCTACCAGCCGGGTCAGGCTGTGGCCCTGCTCCCTTTGGTCAATTCCGAACGAAAGAGCGCAAATGATCTTATCACCAACCGTTTTGCCGCCAATCTGACCTCAATCGGTTTTTCGGTGCTGAGCCCGGAGAAAGCAAAACAGGCTGCAGCAAAGGCGAAGATTAACCTGTTGAACATTCCCTCTGATGCCCAACTTGCCAGCCTGGGAAAAAGCCTCGGTATTCGTATTATTGTTGTGGGCACGTATAGTTGCCTCCAGAACGCCACCGCAGACAGCGAAGAGGCCATTGCCGTACTTTCCGCTCGTTTTCTGGACACCGAGAGCGGGGAGACGCTGATCTCCGCCAGCACCCATACGGATGGCGTCACCCCGGCAACCCGCGCTTTGGCTCTGGTGATCCGCAGCAACGCCATGCGGGACCTGTTCCGCAAAGGAATCGACAGTTACAACCAGAAAAACTATGCCGAAGCCATCACCCGCTTCAGCACACTGATCGCCATGGATCCGAAACGGATTGAGGCGTACCATAACCGTGGGGCCTCGTATTTGAAAACCGGCGACTATAAGAAAGCGCTGGCGGACTACGACCAGGCCTTGGCGGTGCTTGCGGAAAAAGAAGGCGCCGCTCCGGGGTCTTTTTCACCTTCCACCCAGGAGGAACAGTCGGAAAGAGCGGGATTGCTGTTTGGCAGGGGCATTGTGTTGATTCAATCGGGAAAGCCGGCGGCGGCAGTCGCCGATTTTACCAAAGCGCTGGCTGCGGGGTATGACCCGGCAACAATTCACGCCAATCTCGGCAATGCCCATTTCAAGCTAAAAGAGTTCAACAACTCGCTTGTCGAGTATGGGAAAGCCATCAAGGCCGATCCAACCCGGGCTGATTTTTACTACCAGCGCGGGCTCGTTCTTGAAGAGGTCAATACACTGAATGCCTCGAAGGATTTCTCAAAGGCAATCAGCCTCGACCACCGGTATCCGCAGGCTTTGGCGGCCCGCGGCAGAGCGAATCTGAAGCTTGGCAACAAGGCTGCCGCGATCAAAGATTACACCCAGGCTCTCGAGTACGACCCTGGCAATGTAGAATACCTGACCGGCAGAGGCACCGCCTTTTTTCAAGCAGGGGAGTACGACCGCGCCATCAAGGATTATTCCGCCGCCATTGCCGCCAACCCAACCTATTACCAGGCGTTTCTTGGCCGTGCGGTCAGTTGCGCCGCCAAAGGAGACGACACTTGCGCGGCTAAGGATTTCAACACGGTGCTTTCGTCCGGGACCGTCGCGTCCGGCTCCGCCTATCTGGAGGCCGGAATTTTTCAGGCAAAGCAAGGGCAATACCGGGAAGCGGTCACCAATTTCAACAAAGCCATCGAAACCGCCGGCAAGGATGGCGTCGTGTATTCCAACCGGGGAAAGGCGCTGCAGATGATGGGCAGCTATCGTGACGCTGCGTTGGATTTCAGCCAATCTCTCGAGTTACGGGCAGACAACCCGCAGGATTATTTCAACCGGGGGTATTCCAATATGCAGAATGGAGGATACCCCCAGGCGATAGACGATTTTAACAAGGCCGCCAAGCTTGATCCCAGCTATGCGCCAACATTCAGCAATCGGGGGTACGCGTACCAAAATATGGGCAACTATCCTCAGGCCATCGACGATTATAGCCGCGCGCTGGTTCTTAAGTCGGAAAAGAGCCAATCCTCCTATCGTCATCAATACCCTGATCCAAAATTAACGGAGGCGACGGAGGCGTTTCACCCTTTCTTCATCTCTTACAATCGCGGCGTATCCTACATGGCGTCTGGCAACAACCGAGCGGCGATAGAAGATTTCAGCGCGGCAATCGAACTGAAACCCCAGAGCGCCGAGGCCTTTGCAAAACGCGGCGCGGCAAGCCAGCAGATCGGCGATATGGATGGGGCATTGGCCGACTTCAATCACTCGATAGAACTGGATCCTCGCCTAGCCGAGGCCTATTTTGGCCGCGGCGCCTTGAAGGAGCAGGTCGGCAACGCTTCTGCGGCGATTGCCGATTACACCAAAGCCATCGACATCATGCCCGATTTCGCCCAGGCCTATTTCAATCGGGGGTTACTGCGAGTGCAGATGAATCTTGTCGACGCGGGAACGACAGACATCAAAGGCGCCGCGCGCATGAACCTGGAGCAGGCAAAAGATTATCTCCTGACCAGGGGCGCGGATTGGTGAGCCTGGCCAACAGGCCGACAATTTTTCTGCGGCAATTGCCAACCCCCCAAAATTCATAGACATCACGCCCAATTTTCTTTAGGCTCAGTCTGATCATGTTTGCGGTGAGTGCAGAGCAAACCTGTCTGCCCGAGAACGACAGACAGACAAGACGCTGCCCGCATGAATCTGCACAAAGGGTAGCTTGTCTGACGCCCGAGTTCCAAAGGAGAGTGGAATGAAAAATATTTGTCTTGTAGCCGTGTTGTTTATCCCCCTGCTTGCATCCGGATGCGCACAAAAGATAACCGGGCCTGGGCCGATCGACACCTCCGTCATGCGCAAAGTGGAAGAGCAATGCGCAGCGTATTTCTTGGGAATCGGTCCTTTTGGAGACTCGTCGTTGAAGCAGAAGCCGGACACCATTCAATATACCGTTCACAACTATTTTATCTACAGCACCTTCTGCACTGAGGGGTACAACAAGTAATTCATGCGGCCGACATTCTTCATCGTCATTCTTTTGCTGACCCTGGTTGCGTCAGGCTGCTCTTGGTTTGCCTCCAAACCTCCCCCGCCGCCGCTCACGCCTTTGGAGGCGGCCAAGGAGGCGAATGAAAAAGCAAGAATAGCCAATGAGGAGCTCAAGAAAAATTATCCCGTGCCTCAAGTTAAATGGACCTTTGCAGCCAAAGCTATTGAGATTCGTTTCAAGGCGGATGCAGCCCTTAACTCGTATGACGACGAACCTCACACCCTGGCGGTTGCGGTGTATCAGATGAGCGACCCCAGCGTCTACCTGAGCTATGGCGCCAATCGCGACAAACTGTCTGAAATCATGGAGGCGCATCGCTTTGACCCGTCCGTGACCTCGTTTGACCAGTTGTTCCTCCAACCGGGAGAAGAACGGGTGATCAGGATTGACCGGGCTGAAAACAGCCGTTTTGTGGGCATTGTGGCCGGGTACTTTCAATCCGATCCAGATCAGGTCACGCGGATGTTTGAGGTGCCTGTGTTGGTTACCCCCGGCAAGCAGGAGGTGCTCGCTGCGCCTGGCACATTGAATATTAACATCTTTGCTGGACGGAATATGATCCAACAGTACGGGAGCAATTGATATGGAATTCACTCGGCCACTCTTTTGGCGACACGGGCTTTTCCTGCAGCCGCAGCACTTGCAGTTGAATGATCTTTTCCTGGAATCGCGCCTTGCTCCTGTGTGGGAGTTCTTGCAGCCCTTTTTCTGGGGTGTTGCCGAAATGACCATTCAGGAGTCGGCGCTTTCCACGATGTCGTTTGAAATCTTGAGTGGAAAATTCCTTTTCCCGAGTGGGGTTTATGCGCTTTTCCCCGGCAACGCGGCGATAGAGCCGCGCTCGTTTGTTGACGCCTGGGAAAACTGGGACAAGCCAGTCACGATCTATCTTGGCCTGCGCGCCATGAGCCAGATGGAGCCCAATGTGACCGTCGTTGACGAACTGAAGGGACTTGCCGACATCAGGACCCGTTTCGTCGCCGCCTCAGCCCCGGAGGAGGTGCGGGATCTCTATCTCGACGGACAGACGGGGCAGGTCCAGGGGATGCAGTATCAACTCAGGCTGTTCTGGGAAACCGAAAAGGCCCTGCTGGACAATTACGAAATCATTCCGATCGCCAGGCTGGAAAGAGTAACCGAGCGGGTGCGGTTGCTGCCCGGTTTTATTCCTCCTGTTTTGTCGTTGCGTTCTTCAGACCGCCTGTTCGCCATGGTGCGGGACATTCGCGACCGGATTGCCGCGCGGGGACGACAACTGGAAGGATATAAACGGTTGAAAAATCTGGAGACAGGCGATTCGGAGTCCCGCTATATATCTTATATCATGGCGCTTTCCTGCCTGAACCGTCACATCCCGACGCTCGTGCAGATGTGCGAAACCGGAGCCGCCAACCCCTATAACGCCTATCTGGCGCTGAGACAGCTGGTGGCGGAACTTTCCACCTTTTCCACGACGGTTGACGTCATGGGAGAAACCTTGGATGGGGAGACGGTGCCGCCCTACAACCACACGGCGCTGTGGGAATGTTTCAGCCGTGTGCAAAACTCCATAGAGACAGCGTTAGCGGATTTTATCACCGGCCCTGAGTACATTATCCCGCTGAAACGAGACGGGGACGTTTTCAGCGCCGAAAATCTGAGCCCGGATGTCTTCCAACCGCGCAATCACTACTATCTGGTGCTGTGGACGGCCCTGGATCTCAAACAGATTTTGGAATCACTTGCGCACCTTGCCAGAGTCACTTCACTGTCCTATCTGCCGACCATTACCAAGCGGGCGCTGGCCGGGATCGAACTCAGTTTTCTGGCCCAGCCCCCACGCGAGGCGTTGAGCAACTCCAACAGCTATTTCTTCAGGCTGAACGACACCGACAAACAGTGGGAGCTGATCGTCAACGAGCAGTGCCTTGCCATGCACTGGGAGGGCGCTCCCCAAGATCTCAAAGCAGAACTCATGGTCATCAGGAGATAGTATGCGACTCATTGACTGTTTCTTAAAACCTCTTGCATACACGGCATACATTGTCGGCGCTGGCGGCGCCGAACCTGTCCCCATTTCGCAGGCAACGAGCATCATCCACAGATTGCTGGATGAGAGCGGAAAAATGGCTGATCACGCAGGTTTTGCTCAACAGGAGTACAACGAAGCCCGTTTTGCGGTCTGCGCCTGGATAGACGAGGCCATCCTCAACTCAAACTTGCCGGAGCGTGAGGCGTGGCTGGGGGAGTTGCTGCAGCGGACGTTTTACTCCACCAACAAGGCCGGCGAAGAATTCTACACGAGGATGGAGAGTCTGACTGAGGCCAACGGTCAGGTGCGCGACGTTTTTCACCACTGCCTTGCCTTGGGTTTCAAGGGCCGCTACTTCGCGCCGGAGACGGCCGGTGAACTGGACGCGATCAAAAAACAAGCGTTTGCACGATTCAAAATGGAAAACACCCTGCTTGCGGCCAGCGATCAGGTAAGATTTTTCCCCGAATCCTATCCCAAAACCCCCGCGCTCCGTCGACGCGGCCTGCCCCGCATCGCCTTCTCCTTCGTCACCTTGGGCATGATTCTGGCTCCGCTTGTTTTCCTCGCCCTGTCCTATGTTTCTTACAGCGCTCTGCTTGACGGCATGGTTCAAAATATGATCCATCTGGAGTCCAAATAGCATGAAACTTCTGCTGAAAATCTTCAAGTTTCTGTTCATATTCCTCGTCGTTGTCGGTGTGCTTTTCAGCGCGTTTTGGATGACCTACGTCAAAGAATGGCCTCTTTGGAGCGGGGCATCGCTGATCCTGCTTGCCCTAGGGCTTGTTCTTGGATGGTATGGCCTAAAAAAGTTGCTGGTGCGGCGCCGGGAAAAGCAGTTCGTCAAACAGGTGGTTGCACAGGATACATCGCTTGCGGATGTTGCCGACAGCGGTTCCGCCGAGCATCTTTTAAGCCTTGAAAGACAGTGGGCCGAGTCTCTGTCGTTTCTCAAAGCATCGCATTTGGCCAAAAAGGGCGATCCTCTCTATGCGCTGCCTTGGTACATGATGCTTGGGGCGCGCGGCAGCGGCAAAACCGCGGCTCTTCGCAGCGCGCGGCTCTCCTCTCCCTTTCCAGAGGCCATGCGTCCGGGCGAATCCGGAACACGCTTTTGCGACTGGTGGTTTACCGATAACGCCATCATCCTGGACACCGCCGGCAAATATGCCACCCCATCCATAGACGTCGCCGATCATGACGAATGGCAGCGTCTGCTCACCTTGCTTTTGGCCGCTCGCCGCAAGGAACCACTCAACGGCGTAGTGGTCACGATTGCAGCAGATCAGCTCTTAGAGGCGGACAGAGACGCCCTGATGGAGGAAGGACGGGCGCTCAGGTTGCGGGTTGACGAACTTATGCGGGTGTTGGGAGCCAAGTTTCCGGTCTATGTCCTAGTGACCAAATGCGATCAGATTTACGGCATGGGCCAGATGGCGAAGAACCTCCCCGAATCGTTCTTCAAGCAGCCGATGGGAGTCGTCAATGACGATTTCACCAGACCCGTGAACGATGTGATTCGCCTTACGCTGGACACGCTCTGCGAACGGCTGAGAGAGATGAGATTCACGCTGCTGAACAAGGTGCCGGGCGACAAGACCGGTCTTTTGCTCTTGTCGGAGGAAATCCGCAACGTACAGCCGGGACTTGAACATTTTATGCAGGGATTGTTTCGAGCCAATCCCTATCAAGAATCGCCGATTGCGCGAGGGATATTTTTTTCCAGCGCCCAGCAGAGCGGAACAGCGATTTCCCATTATATTCAAAGCATGCAATATGCGGACGACCCTTCGCTACAGGAAAAAGACGCCCCTCTCGCACCCGCCGTCGACGCCGCTTCCACAGGCGTGCTGTTAACGGAGGTCCTTCCCGGAACCAAACGCAGCTTGTTTTTGTACGATTTTTTTGACGGAGTACTGGCGGCTGATCGCTGGATGCATACGCCCCTCCGGGCAGCGGTACGAAATTTCCGCATCAACTGGGGAATCGGGATGATCGCCTGGTTGGCGATTCTGGGCGGCGGTTTCGGGCTTGCAAGCACCTCGTACATGCTCAACCGGCACGTCATCAACGAGTATGTCGCTGAATTCAAGGAGCCAACCTATCTGACCGGCAGCATGCTGGAGGATATTTTAATTTTGGATCGGTTCCGGACCATCATACTGAAAATGGAGGAGAGCAACACACATTGGTGGGTGCCCCGATTCGGACTGAACCAGAGCGAGGTGGCGGTCACTCGGCTTAAAAAGAATTACTGCACCATGTTTAGCGACAATTTTTACGATAAAACAGTCGTAAAAAAGCTGGATGAGAATATCGCAAAAATCACGCCCCAAACGCCCGGCAGGGAACGCGGCTCCTACGTCGCCAATATCGTCAGCCGATTGCAGTTTGTAAACGCGCGTCTGGAGAAAAAAAATCTGGAATATATGAAAAAACTGCCCGAGCCGTCAGGAGCCTTTCTGGTGTTGCTCGACAGCAGGATAACCCCTGAAATAGCCCGACAATATCAGGATATCTACTTGTACTATTCAGCTTGGCAGGACGACCTGACCCCCGCCGCCATCAACAAGCAGAAATTATCCCTGCAGCTGAGCAAAGTCCTGACCGGAGAGGGCGGGCAATATGACTTAGGTTGGGTTCTCGAGTGGATCGACAGCACGGAAGTGGATCAACGCATCACCTTGCGTTCGTTCTGGGAAGGAAGCGAAGACCTTGAAGATATATTTATCGAGCCCTGTTTTACGGTAGCCGGAAAAGAGAAGCTGGATGATTTCATCGCCCAAATTTATTCAGTGGCTTCTCATTCTGCGACGCTCGATGAACAAATCAAATTGTTCAATGATGATTACAAGAACCAATACATCACCGTCTGGGAAAATTTTGCCAAGGATTTTCCGCAAGGGAAGGCCACCTTTTCGTCAACGCAAGAGATGCATGCTCAAGCCGCCGCCATCGGTATAAATAAAATTCCCTCCGAACTGTTTATCGAAAGAATGGTTAAGGAACTTGAGCCGTTTTCAAAGGGAAACACGCTTCCGCCTTGGTTGAAATTGGCAATAGAGCACGAACGAATTCGAGCAAGGGCGCATGAAGACGATTTCAACAAACAGACTGCCGGCTTTAGCAAGGCGGCAAATGACGTGATGGAAGGAAGCAAGACCTTGCTTAAAGAACTCTCGATGAAAAAAATTGAGCTGCCCAACAAGGACAAGACCCTGTCCTTCCTTGATGCAGTCAATGCCTATGTCGAATTTCGAAAATCCATCCAGGATATGGCCAAAGGGATAACGACCAATGCCGCCACCACCCGTCTGGCGGCGGACATTTTTTCCAGCGCTGGTTCTGCGTCTGCGGCGGCAATGCCTCCGAACGGAGAGGCGGGTGGCTTGGCAACCTCCCAGTATGCCAAGGCTCAAGAAACATTTAAATCGTTTCAGGCGCAGATGCGTCACATCGGAGACGATAAAATTTATTGGGACATCATCAACTCGTCGCTTGATTTCATTACCATGATTGCCGCCAAGGAGGCGGCCTGTTCGTTACAGGAACAGTGGGAATCGCAGGTGTTGGCAGAGACCAGCGCGGTTGGCGAATCTTCGCTGCAGGAACTGCTGTTTGGCGCTCAGGGCATTGTCTGGCAATATGTCAAAGGCCCGGCAGCCCCTTTTGTCAAGGGAGGGCCGCAAGGCTACCAGCCGACGTCGGTCAGAGGGCAGCGGATTGCATTCAATCCACGGTTCATCGACTTTCTTAATCAGGGGAACCTTGGTCGCGACGACACCAAGGAGAACTATACCGTCAAAATCAAAGCGTATCCAATTCACGTCAACCAGGAGGCAACCCAGAAACCTCAATCGGTCGTGTTGACCCTTGCATGTGGGGATGAGCTTCAATCGCTCAACAACATGAACTACTCCGTGCAGAAATTCTTCAAATGGAATTTTAAAAATTGTGATGAAACTGTTTTGAACATTAAATTCGGCGCTCTGACTTTGGAGCGGAAGTACAGCGGAGGATTGAGCTTTATCAATTTCCTCTCTGATTTCCAAAACGGCGAACGCAATTTTTCTCCCGATGATTTCCCTAAACATGAAAGCGACCTCCGGGCGATGAATGTTCGCCAGATACGGATTCACTATCTTTTCGAGGGACACGACGAGTTGTTGAATCTGCCTGAAAACGACCCGGTGGCTGTTCCGCCCAATATTGCGACATGTCAGCATTGAGGCCGCTATGATGCTTCGTGACCTGGGGTGCACCCCCATCGACGGCGCCAACGCCGCTGGAGACGACATCCGCTATGACCCTCTCTTCGAGGCGCTGCAGGCGGAGATTGACGCGAAGCCATCGGCCGGGACCGGTGGAGTCAATTGGAACAAAGTAGTTGAGACGGCGGCCAATATCCTGGAAACCAGATCCAAGGATATTCTTGTTGCCAGTTATCTGGCTGTCGGCTTGCTGCGCACCGAAGGGGTGCCGCAGGGGCTTTTAAACGGCATAGTGATACTCAACGACCTCCTGCATGAGTTTTGGGAGGGCATGTTTCCCCCTGTAAAGCGCATGCGTGGACGCGCGCAAGCCATCGGCTGGTGGGTGGAACGAACCGAGGCTCTGTTAGGGGAAATCACCGATCTGGCTCCGGTTTCAGCCGAAACGCAACAGCAGCTTTCCTCCACGGTTGAGACGCTTTACGATTTTGTTTCTGAAAAGTGCCCTGACGCTCCTTCCCTGCGGCGGATACTGGAATTTGTCCGAGCCCTTCCTGTGGAAGCTGAGGCGCAACCTGAACCGCCCGAAGCCGCGCCTCAGCCGACAGCGCAACCCACTGCAAAAAGTGAGCAACCGCCTCTGCCGCAGCAACCTGAACAACCAACGCGACCGCAGGCGCAGACTGCGGCTTCATTTTCGACGCAAACCCTTGCAAATCAGAATGACGTCAACAGTCTCCTCGCATCGGTGATAGAAAAAAATTACCTGCTTGTGGATTTCATGCTTGCCGCGCCCACTCCGGAACCGGCATGGTATCGCCTCAACCTCCTCTCGGCCTGGTTCGAAATCAATAAGCTCCCCCCCGCAACCGACAAAAAAACGCTCATCCCACCGCCGGATCGCCAGATAACCAATTCGCTTGCCGCCATGCAAGGGGCCGACAACTGGGGAGGGGTGATAAAGAGTGGTTGCTATACCATACGCCGCTACCCCTTTTGGCTCGACATGAATCGCTTTGTGGCCGAAGCGCTGGGTATGATGGGAGAAATGTTCAAAGACGGAAAGCAGGCGATAGAGGAAGAGACCGCCCGGTTTGCGCGCCGGTTTGGCGACATCGAGAACTATACCTTTAGTGACGGCACGCCTTTTGCGGATAGTCAAACCAAGAACTGGCTGCACTCTCTGGACAGGAGTGGCGGCGCGATAAGTCAGGCGGCGACGCCCACCTCTGGCGATGATCTTGCGGTACACGTTGCGGAAGAATTTTCCCACTGCCGTGAGTTAATGAACAGCGGCAAACCAGGGGAAGGGCTCTCCCAGATGCAGACATTATTACAGACCAGCAGGTCGGGGCGTGAACGCTACCTTTGGCGACTGTCGATGGTTCAGTTGTTGACGCTTTCCGGCATGGAGAAGCTCGCCATTCCACATATCTGCGAACTGATGAAGGATTATGACGCGTATCGCCTGGAAGAGTGGGATCCAGACATGGCGCTTCATGCCTTAAGGACAGTCTGGAGCGTTTTACGGACACAGAATGATCCAGAATCGAAACGGAAAGCGGACGATGCCCTGTCGCGCATCTCCATGCTCTCCCCTTCCGACGCCTTCAATATTATGCAACATCCGTAGCGATGACGCCAAGCAATGCATTCTCGTCGCGGTTGGCGTTCCGATTTCTCACCATTGAACAAAAAGGATAACACGGCCCCACATATTAACCAGTTTATTGATTGCCGAACATAAAGCCAGTGAATAACTATCTATAATTGCATACGTTTTAAAATGATCAAATGTTCGCCAATTTATGAACTGATTAATAACCCCTTAATTCGTCCGAAAAAGAAGGTTTAAACCCCCGCCTTTCAGGCGGGTAGCATTCTGCTAGCAGCTGACTTCTGTGTCACCGCCGGCGAGTTGACCAAAGAGATGATTCAGGAATATCTTTCACATCATTTTGAACCCAAACCTCATGACGGCTTCGATGTCGAGCCGAGAACCGGCTGCGCAGCCTGCCGGTATTGCTGGACTTTCAGTCCGCGATTTCAAACCCACCGACTTCAAGTCGGTGGTTGTTTATTCCAATTCGCTTTCAAGTTGAGCCTAACGGTGATATAGTCATGGCATGGCCAGACCACGAAAAATTGATGAAGAGCTCGTGAAGCAAGCACAGCACGTCGTCAGTAACACCAAGGACGCGAGGGA
>Ga0074193_1001367_pt1 | contig 30193 bp, 32 predicted proteins | sample EPASupsiteHSE605_FD_64523 | JGI IMG/M metagenome (GOLD analysis project Ga0074193, IMG submission 64523) | Bioremediated contaminated groundwater from EPA Superfund site, New Mexico - Sample HSE6-05 | ecosystem: Environmental > Aquatic > Deep subsurface > Groundwater > Contaminated ... | reverse complement strand
TCAGGGTAGCGTTGGGGTTCGTTCCTCACCCCCAACCTACGAAGCTCAATAATGACAAACTCTATAGCTCGAACAGTCTCAACACCTACAGACTATCCACCTCAAGAAGGAGGCCTCCCATGTCCCACGTCCTCATCATCGGCGCCGGCGGCGTCGGCAGCGTTGTCGTCCATAAGTGTGCCCAGGTGCCCGAGGTGTTCAGCCAAATCACCCTGGCCAGCCGGACCGTGGCCAAGTGCGAGGCCATCGCCCAGTCGGTCAAGGAGCGCACCGGGGTTACGGTGGCGGTGGAGCAGGTCGATGCCGACAACGTCGCCGAGACCGTGGCCCTGATCCAGCGGATCAAGCCGGACCTGGTGCTCAATGTCGCCCTGCCCTACCAGGACCTGGCGCTGATGGAGGCCTGCCTGGCCACCGGGGTCGATTACCTCGACACCGCCAACTACGAGCCGCCGGACGTGGCCAAGTTCGAGTACAAGTGGCAGTGGGCCTACAAGGAGCGGTTCGAAAAGGCGGGGCTGTGCGCCCTCCTCGGCTCGGGTTTCGACCCCGGCGTCACCAACGTCTACTGTGCCTGGGCCCAAAAACACCACTTCGACGAAATCCATACCCTGGACATCATCGACTGCAACGCCGGCGACCACGGCCAACACTTCGCCACCAACTTCAACCCGGAGATCAACATCCGGGAGATCACCCAGCGCGGCCGCTACTGGGAGCACGGCGAGTGGGTGGAGACCGATCCGCTCTCCTGGTCCATGACCTACGACTTCCCCGAGGGCATCGGCCCGAAAAAGTGCTTCCTCATGTACCACGAGGAGTTGGAGTCGCTGGTGCAGAACCTCAAGGGACTCAAGCGGGCCCGCTTCTGGATGACCTTCTCCGAAAACTACCTCACCCACCTGCGGGTGCTGGAAAACGTGGGCATGACCCGGATCGACCCGGTCCAGTACCAGGGCGCCGAGATCGTGCCCATCCAGTTTTTGAAGGCGGTGCTGCCGGAACCGGCCTCGCTGGGGCCGCTGACCAAGGGCCGCACCTGCATCGGCTGCGTGTTCAAGGGGATCAAGGACGGCCGCGAAAAACAGCTCTACATCTACAACATTTGCAGCCACGAGGAGGCCTATCGCGAGGTCGGCTCCCAGGCCATCTCCTACACCACCGGCGTGCCGGCGATGATCGGGGCCAAGATGATGCTCGAAGGCCGCTGGAAACGGGCCGGAGTGTGGAACATGGAGGAGTTCGATCCCGATCCCTTCATGGCGGATTTGAACAAATACGGCCTGCCCTGGACCGTGGTCGAGCTGTGAGCGAGGCCCGCTTCAACGGCCGACACGGTTGCCGCTTCGATCCGGCCCAGGTGGCCACCCCGGCCTTTGTGGTCGACGAGGGGCTTTTGGCCGACAACCTGGCCATCCTGGCGAAAGTCAAGGAAGCCACCGGCTGCAAGATCCTGCTGGCCCTGAAGTGCTTTGCCATGTTCAGCGTCTTTCCGCTCCTGCGGCAAACCCTGGACGGGGTCTGTTGCAGTTCGCCCCACGAGGCCCGGCTGGGGCGGGAGGAGTTCGGCCGCGAGGTCCACAGTTTTGCCGCCGCCTATTCGGCAAGCGATATCGAGCAGTTGGCCCAGACCTGCGATCATCTCGTCTTCAACTCCCTTGGCCAGTGGCAGCGGTTCCGTCCCCTGGCCGAGGCCACCGCCCGGGCAGCCGGACGCACCCTCGAATTCGGCCTGCGGATCAACCCCGAGCATTCGGAAGGCGCCACCCCGATCTACGACCCCTGCGCCCCCGGATCGCGGCTGGGCATCCGCAGGAAAGATTTCCGCACCGATCAGTTGGCGGGGATCAGCGGGCTGCACTGGCACAACCTCTGCGAGCAGGACGCCGACTGCCTGGAGCGGACCGTGGCCGCGGTGGAAGACGGGTTCGGCTTTATCCTGCCCAAGATGACCTATGTCAACTTCGGCGGTGGCCACCACATCACCCGGCCGGGCTACGATCTTGATCTGCTGATCGGGATCGTGGGCCGCTTCCAGGAGCGCTGGCGCACCCAGGTCTACCTGGAGCCGGGCGAGGCAGTGGCCCTCAATGCCGGCTACCTGGTGGCCACGGTGCTCGACGTGGTCCACGCCGACTTGCCCATCGCCATCATCGACGCCTCGGTGCCGGCCCACATGCCCGATGTCCTGGAGATGCCCTACCGGCCGCATATCGTCGGCTCGGGCGAAGCGAACGAAAAAGCCTGGACCTGCCGCATCGGCGGCCTCTCCTGCCTGGCCGGCGACGTGGCCGGCGAGTATTCCTTCGAGGCGCCGCTTATCCCCGGCGATAAGCTGGTGTTCACCGACATGGCCATCTACACCATGGTCAAGACCAACACCTTCAACGGGGTCCAACTGCCCTCGATTCTGCGCTACCGCCCGGAAACCGACAGCCTGCACCTGGTCCGCCGCTTCGGCTACGAGGATTTCAAGAATCGGTTGTCCTGAGCCCACCTCCGCCGCGACGGCGCGGCTCTCTCCACCTGCCCCCTTGCCCCCAACGAGCCGCCCGGCCGGCTTGCCATTGACAGAAGCCGATTTCTTGAATACGGTGGCCTGCACCTTTGCTGTCAAACCGGGATGTTGTTTCCATATTTGTCGCTCTCGCACCAAGCCGCGAGACCGACGTTCCGTGCTCCGCAACACCCTATTTTTGTGTCCGGCTGATTTTGCTTTCAAGGGTTTTTGCGAGCGTATCATATTTCACGCACAGGGGGAGAAATCCATGACCGACATGCTCTACACGCCGAAAAGCGAGGTTGACGCGCGCATCCAGACCTTTCAGCGGACCCTGGATCAACTGGGCGTCGACGGCGCCCTGATCATCCACCACACCAACCTGTTCTACCTCAGCGGCACCTCGCAATCGAGCCACCTCTTCATCCCCCGCCAAGGCCTGCCGCTGCTGATGGTGCGCAAGAGCTTCGAGCGCGCCTGCAAGGAGTCGCCCATCGAGCAGATCCTCGATGTCAAAAGCCTGAAAACGATCCCCGAGATCCTCAAGGAGCGGGGGTTCGACATCGAGACCATCGGCCTGGAGCTGGACGTCATCCCCTACAACACCTGGCAGTTCTACAACAAAATCTTCAAGGATTCCAACTTCACCGACATCTCGGACGCGCTCAAGCGCATCCGGACCGTCAAATCCGAATATGAGATCGGCCTGCTCCACGGGGCCTGCGGGGTGCTCGACCAGGTCTTTGCCGAGGTGCCGTCCATGCTGCGCGAAGGCATGACCGAGATCGAGCTGGCCAGCCTGTTCGAGGCCGGCATGCGGCGGCGCGGCTACGGCGGCTGCTCCAAGATGCGCGCCTTCAACCAGGACTTCTTCATGGGCAACGTCGCCACCGGCGTCAGCGGCGCGGCCCCCACCTACTTCGACGGCCCGGTGGGCGGCGCCGGCCTGACCCCGGCCAACAATCCCCACGGCGCCGGCTGGAAGACCATCGGCCGCGACGAGGTGGTCTACATCGACTATACCTGCGTGATCAACGGCTACACCGCCGACGGGGCGCGGATGTTCGTCATCGGCGAGGTCTCGGAGCAGTTGCGCCGGGCCCACGAAGCGGCCCTGAAAATCCAGAGCGAACTGGTGGCCACGATCCGGCCGGGCATGATCTGCGAGGATATCTACGCCCAGTCGGCGGACCTGGCCGAGGCCATGGGGCTGGCCGACCACTTCATGGGCATCGGCAACGACCGGGTCCGTTTCATCGGCCACGGGGTCGGCCTGGAGCTCGATGAATACCCGATCTTCGCCAAGGGGGTGAAGATGCCCCTGGCCCCGGGCATGACTTTTGCCCTGGAACCGAAGTTCGTCTTCCCCGAGGGCGCCATCGGCACCGAGAACACCTACGTGCTCAGGGCGGACGGCCCCCAGGTCCTGACCCATGCCCCCGAGGCGATCACCCGGGTGTAAGCCCTGGCCCGCTTGTGGGCTGTCCAGATCGGCACAGGGCGACGGGACCGTTTCCGTGGCCCTGTTTTTTTGCCGCCGCCGCCTGTATCCCGGCGGGCTAAGAATACTTCTTGACTCTGACCCGGTTTTGCGAGACTCTAGAAGAAAGGTTTGATCTCATTCAAGGAATCCATAACAGTCCGTAGGCCCCATGAGTCCGTTTCTCCGCACCCTCTTTAAACCGCAAGCCAAAAAGGCGGCTCCCCAGCCCGGGCAACGGGACGAAGAGCCGGCGCCAACGGCCACCACCCCTCCAGCCCTGCAGGGCAATATCGCGGCCATCGCCATCGAGGATGTCTTCCAGTTGTTCGATTTCGCCGCCTTGACCGGAAAACTCGAGGTTGAGTCCACGGCCAACAGCGGTACCTTTTACTTCCGTAAAGGCGTGCTCATCCATGGCCTGCTCCGGATCAATCACCGCCGGATCGGCCAGATCCTCCTCGACTCCCAGGTGATCACCGAGCAGCAGTTGGAAGAATGCCTGCGGCTCCACGAACAGACCGGATCGCGGCAACGGTTCGGCCAGATCCTCCTGGACAAGGGGTACGCCAAGCCCGACAGGCTGGACAAATCCCTGTCGCTCCAGGTCAAGGAAGCCTTCTTCGAGGCCCTCTCCTGGCATGAAGGCACCTTCCGATTCTACCCCGATCAGGTGCCGGCGCCGGACGAGGTCCAACTGTATGCCCGCATCGATCATCTTCTCCTTGAGGGCATGGTGCACATCGACCAGACATCACTGGACGACAATGACGAATAACACCAGAATTTCAACGGATTAAGAAAAACACCCCCTGGGACATTTCGCCCCGCGCCATTCTTGCCCAAGACCCGGCTACTTTCTGTTCGATTATCCGTCTCTCCTGTAGTATAGAGCTATCATTTTTCCACTGTTTCCCGGACAACGGTCAACGGGCCGATTGTCCGGGCACCGGTCTTGCCAAGCAAACCGGAAAGAACGTTTTCGCCCGGCAACGGCGCATTCCGCCAGCGGGCGTTCAACCGGTGTTTGATGTGAATCTGTACTGACCAGGGAGCATGCACAGGACGTATGGAGCAGGATAAAATCTTCGAGCGGTTGCTGCAGCTCATCACCCGCTATTATCATGACCGGGAACACGAATCGTTCGTCGACTACCTCGATCCCGGCGACCTCCGGCAACGGTTGCGCCTCGAGGACGACCGGGGAGCCGACAACTGGGAGGAGCTGTTCACCTGGGTGGAGCAGTACCTGGCCCACGCCGTCAGGACCAGCCATCCCGGCTACGTCAACCGGATGTGGGCCGGGGCCAACCTACCCTCGATCGTCGGCGAGATGATCACCGCGGTCACCAACACCTCGGCCTGCACCTACGAGACCGCCCCGGTGTCGACCCTGATGGAGAAGTACCTGCTGCGGACCATGCTGGACCTGGTCGGTTTCGGCGGCGGCAGCGGCCAGATGACCACCGGCTCGAGCAACGCCAACATGATCGCCATGATGGCCGCCCGCAACGACCTCTTCCCGGAGACCAAACAGCAGGGGCTCTTCGACCGGCCGCCCCTGTTCGCCTTTGTCAACGCCGACGCCCATTACTCCATGGATCGGGCCGCCAATATTCTCGGCCTGGGCACCGACCATCTGCTCAAGATCCCGGTAGACGACCACGGCCGGATGAGTATCCCCGCCCTGGAAGAGCGGCTGGCCGAGGTGACGGCCTCGGGTGGCCGGCCGTTTTTTGTCGCCGCCACCGCCGGCACCACGGTGCGGGGCTCCTACGATCAGATCCGGCCGCTGCTGGCCCTGCGCGAGCGCTACCGCTTCTGGCTCCATGTCGACGGCGCCTGGGGTGGCGCGGCGATCTTCAGCGACCGCCTCCGCCAGCAGTTCCTGCCGGATCTCGAACAGGCCGATTCCTTTACCCTCGATTTCCACAAGATGCTGGGCACGGCCCTGATGTGCAACGTGTTGCTGTTCAACTGCCGGCCCGATATCCTCCGCGAGGTGTGCAGCGCCGGCGACGAGTCCTATATCTTCCGCGAGGGCGACGACGGCGAAATCCGCGACCTCGGCACCCAGTCCCTGCAATGCGGCCGCCGGGTCGACAGCCTCAAGTGGTTCCTCGACTGGAAATTCTACGGCCGCGCCGGACTGGCCCAACGGGTGGAACACTATCTGGACCTCTGTCAGTACGCCGAGAACCAGGTGCTCCAGGCCGCCGACCTGGAGCTGGTCGTGCCCCGGGAATCGTTCAATATCTGTTTCCGATTCCGCACCCCCGTCTCCATCCCGGCCGAACCCTTCAACCGGGAGCTGCGCGAGCGCATGCATCGCACCGGCCGGACCCTGGTCGGCACCGGTTTCGTCAACAATGAGCTGGTCCTGCGGCTGTTGATCACCAACATCAATGTCGGCAAACCCGAGATCGACCGTTTCTTCCAGGCGGTCATCGAAACCGGCCGGGAGCTGCTGGCCGAAAGGAGCGACCGGGATCACGGAGCGAGAGCGAGGCAGGCATGAGTGACAACGACTACGGGGTGACCCAGAAAGAGGCGGCCGACTTCCTCAATGTATCGACCAAATCCATCAGCCGATACCGCAAACGCGGCCTGCCCTACAAACTGATCCTCAATCCGGTGACCGGCAAGCAGGAGGTCCGCTTCCGCACCAGCGACCTGGAACGGTGGGACGAAGGCCGGCAACTGTTGGCCACCTACGCCCGCGACAGCGAGGAACCAACCCCTTCGGGCGAAGGCAAAGCAACCGCCGCCGCTGGACGCCAGACGTCCTCCCCGCACAACGACACCTACCTGGACGACCTGCTGCTCGCCTACCAACAGCAGATCGAGCTGCTTCGCGACCAGTTGGAGGACATGCGCGCGCAACTGGCCCGCCGCGACCGCCAGATCGACGACCTGATGCGGCTGATGGTCGGCCTGCAACTGGAGTACAAACCCCTGCCCGCCGCGGTCACCGCTCCCGCTTCGCCTGCTGCCGCCACCGATCACGAAACCGGCCGAGAGCTTGCGGAGGAGCAGATGCCCGATCTCTACGAGTCCGTGGTGTTGCCTTCGTCCGGCCAGGGACTGGTGGCGCCGGCACCCTTTCAACCCATGGCGACCGGACGGCCGCAACCGATCGCGGGCCACAAGGTGTTCAGCCGGGAACAGCTCTCGGCCTCGATCCAGCGGTTGCGGCAAAAGGGAAAAAGCTACGAGGAAATCGCGCGGGGCCTGAACCAGATCAACGTGGCCACCCTCTCCGGTCATCCGGAGTGGACCATCCTTGAGGTCCAGACCCTGTTGCCCGGCCTGGTGGACACCACTCCTCGCTCCGTGATCGAGGACAACACCTTCTGAGGCACCGGCCGCACAGTTGCCCGCCGCTGCCGCTCGTTTTTCCGGCCGGACAGCAATCGCGGCTTGACTTCGCCGGGGGCGGCAGGTACGATGGGCCGCATTGAGGTTCAGGTGTCCGTATCAACGGATGAAAAGGGAATCCGGTGCCAAGCCGGAACGGGCCCGCCGCTGTAGCCGGGGACAAATTCCGCAGGTTCGCCACTGCTTCGTGAAGAAGTGGGAAGGCGCGGAAGGAGGACGATCCGGAAGTCAGAAGACCTGCCTGAACAGCACGACCCCGACCTGTACGGCGACTAGGACGGACGACAGACTCCAGCGGTAAACAAGGGACATCCTGGATCAAGATCATTGGTCCGGGATTTTTTGTTTCCGGGCCGGCAACCCGGGAAGGCAGGCGACACCCGCCGGCCCGACCGTTGCGCGACGACCGAGGGAGAAAGCGGTGCACGAGAACACGGCAATTGTCCTGGCCACGTTCGGAACCACGGTGGAGCCGGCCCTGCACGGGCTGCTGGCCATCAAGGGCGCCATGGCGTCCGCTTTTCCGCATACCCAGGTCAAGCTGGCCTTCACCTCCAACCAGATCCGCCGCGTCTGGCATCACCGCGCCGTTGACCCCGCCTATCTGGCCGCCCACCCCGAAGTGCCGGCGGAGATCCTCAATATCCAAGGCATCCTCGCCGCCATCGCCACCCTCCAGGACCGGGGCTACGACACCCTGGTGGTCCAGCCGACCCATATCGCCCCGGCCGAGGAGTTCCACGACCTCGCCGCCTATGTCCGCGGTCTGACCTCGATCCGCACCCTGAAGCCGCGCTGGCAACCGTTCAAGACCATCGCCCTCGGCCGCCCCTTGCTGGGAACCTACCACCAGGACCATACCTACGGCGACGACATCCGCATCACCGCCCGAGCCCTGGCCGACGACGCCGCCCTGGCCCGCGACCAGGGCGCCGCCCTGGTCTACATGGGTCACGGCAACCGCTTCTTCCCCTCCGGCGGCCTCTACCTCGAATTCGCGGCCCGGATGCGCCAGATCTATCCCGAGGTCCTGACCCTGATCGGCACGGTCGAGGGCTTCCCCTCCTTCGCCGAGGTCCTGGCCGACCTGCGGTCCCACGGGGCGCGACGGGTCATCCTCAAACCCTTCCTCCTCGTTGCCGGCGAGCACGCCAGCCGCGATCTGGCCGGCCCCCAGGAGGATTCCTGGCAATCGATCCTCGGCCGCGACGGGATCGAGGTGCTGCCGGTGCTCAAGGGGCTCGGGGAACACCCGGCCGTGGCCCGAATCTTTGTCGACCACGCCGCCGAGGCCGCGGCCGAGGCCGGGGTGGAGTTGCGCTGATGGGCCGCCGGACCGTCACCGCCTGGGTGCTGCCGCTGACCGCGGTGCTCGTCTTCGGCATCGCCCTGTCGGCCACTTTGGGCTTTCTTGAGGTGTCGATCCCCGATGTCTTTGCCATCCTCTTTGCCAAACTGCGCGGCCAGATCCAGCCCGCGGGCATCGACCCGGTGGCCGCCACCGTGGTCGCCGACGTGCGCATGCCCCGCATCCTGGCGGCAGTCCTGGTCGGCGGCCTGCTCGGGGTCAGCGGCGCGGTCTTCCAGGCCATCCTCTTGAACCCCCTGGCCGACTCCTACACGCTGGGCATCTCCACCGGCGCCGCCTTCGGTGCCTCCCTGGTGATCGTCCTCCAGATCTTCGGCCTGGCCCTGCCCGCCGGCGTCACCATCCCCATCTTCGCCTTCGGCGGCGGCGTTGGCACCCTGGCGGTGGTCCTCTCCCTCGCCGCCGGCGACCGGCGGCTCTCCTCCACCAGCCTGATCCTCGCCGGGGTGATCGTCGCCGCCATCCTGTCGGCGGCCATCGGTTTTCTCAAATTCCTGGCCGACGAGCAGGTCGGCCTGATCATCTTCTGGCTGATGGGCAGCCTGGCCGGGGCCTCCTGGCAGAACATCCTCCTGCTGGCGCCGACGGCCCTGCTGGGAACCCTGGCGGCGGTGTTCTACAGCCGCGATCTCAACATCATGGCCACCGGCGACCGGGCCGCCACCTCGCTCGGGATCAACACCGTCCGCCTGCGCCTCACCCTGCTCACCGTCGCCACCCTGATGACCGCGCTGGCGGTGTCGGTGTCCGGGATCATCGGCTTCGTCGGCCTGATCGTGCCGCACATGCTCCGCCATCTGGTCGGCCCGGACAACCGCCTGCTGATCCCGCTGGCTTTTTTCGCCGGCGGCCTGCTCTTGCTGATCGCCGACACCCTCACCCGGGCGGTGCTGCCGGTGGAGGTGCCGATCGGCGTGCTGACCGCCCTGTTGGGCGGCCCCTTCTTCTGCATCCTCTTCAAGAAACGGCAACAGGATGGCACGACCGCTTTCTGAACAACACAGCGAGATCCTCTGGTCGCTGACCAAGGTCAACTTCAGCTACAACGACACGCCGGTGCTGCGCGACATTGACCTGACGCTACGCCGGGGCTGCTGTTACGGCATCCTCGGTCCCAACGGCAGCGGCAAGACCACCCTGCTCGACCTGCTGGGCGGCCTGCAAACGCCGCAGTCCGGAACGATCGCCTTCCAGGGCCGCCCCTTGGCCGCCTGGCCCAAAAAACAGTTGGCCCGGTGGCTCGCCCTGGTGCCCCAGGATTTCATGGTCCGCTTCGGTTTTTCGGTGCGCGAGGTGGTGGAGATGGGCCTCCACCCGCATCTCCATCGCTTCGCCGCCCCCAACGAGGCGGACCAGGCCCTGATCGACGAGGCCCTGGCGATCACCGGCATCGCCGCCCTGGCCGGCCGGCCGGTCACCCGGCTCTCCGGCGGCGAAAAACAGCGGGTGGCCGTGGCCCGCGCCCTGGCCCAGCGGCCGGAGGTGCTGCTCCTGGACGAGGCCACCTCCAACCTCGACATCCACCACAGCCTGGAGATCCTCCACCTCATCCGCGACCGCTTCGAGCGAAGGGCGATGCAGGTGGTGGCGGTGATGCACGACCTCAACCTGGCCGCCCTGTTCTGCGACCGCCTGATCTTTCTCAAGCAGGGCCAGGTGGTCTGCCAGGGCCCGACCGAGGAGGTGCTGACCCCGGCCAATATCGAGGCCGTCTACGGTGTCGAGGCGGAAGTGATTGCCAATGGTTTTACCAACAGCCGGCAGGTGAGCTTCCGCCTGCCGGCGCGGCCGCACGCAGCTGAGGTTGGTTAGGCTGGAGTCCGCGAGAAAAAAATTCCGGTTGACGCGCCAAGGTATATGTGTTTTTCCCTCACAGCCTCAAGGCCTGCAACCTAAAAACCTATGAACCTGAACCCCCGGCAGTACGAAACCATGCAGATCAAATCATTGCTTCTGGCCCCGTGTCTTGTTCTCCTCCTGGCCACCCTGGCCGCCGCCGTCTCGATCAGCGACAGCGAAAACCGGACCCTGGTCTTCTCCCAACCCTTTCAGCGGATCATCTCCCTCTACCCGGCCCATACCACCAACCTGCTGGAACTGGGGCTGAACAGGGAGATCATTGCCTGCGGCCCCAGCGACACCCAGGTGCCCGGCCGGCCGGTGGTCCAGTTTCAGGACGACCCGGAACGGATCCTGGCCCTCAAACCGGACCTGGTCCTGATCCGGCCGATGATCAGCCGGGGCTATCCCAACCTGGTCCGGGTCCTGGAAAAAAACAATGTCCGCGTGGTCTCCCTCCAGCCCACCGAGATCGGGGAGCTGTTCACCTACTGGGAGGCCCTGGGCAAGCTGACCGGTCGGGAACTCCAGGCCAAGGCCATGGTCGAAACCTTTGCCAAGCGGCTGGCCGCGATCACCGCCCCCCTGAAGCAGATGCCCCAGGAAAAACGCAAACGGGTCTACTTCGAGGCCATCCACAAGCAGATGAAGACCTTTGCCCCCACCTCGATGGCCATGTTTGTCCTTGAATCGGCGGGCGGGGTCAATATCGCCACCGATGCCGAACGGATGCGCGAGACCAACATCGCCGCCTACGGCAAGGAACGCATCCTGGCCAAGGCCGACCAGATCGACCTCTATCTCGCTCAAAGCGGCCGGATGAACCCGGTGAGCGTCGACGACATCGTCAAGGAGCCGGGATTCGCGGTGATCAAGGCGGTGCGCGACAACCAGGTCTTCCTGGTCGACGAGGAGATGGTCTCGCGGCCGACCCTGGGACTGCTCGACGGCATCGCCTTTGTCCGCTCGCTGCTCTATCCCGACTACGGCCAGGAGGGGATCACCCGACTATGAGCCGGCCGGCCGTCCTCATCGCCGGCACCCATTCGGGTTGCGGCAAGACCACGCTCACCCTGGGGGTGATGGCGGCCCTGGCCCGGCGGGGGCTGACCGTCCAACCCTTCAAGTGCGGCCCGGATTTCATCGATCCCAGCCTGCATCGGATGGTCACCGGCCGGGTGTCGCGCAACCTCGATGTCCGCATGTGCGGGGCTGATTGGGTCCGGCGCACCTTTGGCCGCCATTGTCCGGCCGAGGGGATCGCGGTGGTCGAGGGGGTGATGGGGTTGTTCGACGGCGGCGAGGGCTCGGCCGCCACCCTGGCCACCACCCTCGATCTGCCGGTGCTGCTGGTGATCGATGTCCGCTCGGCCGCCGAAAGCGTGGCCGCCGTGGTCCACGGTTTCGCCACCCTGGACCCGCGACTCAAACTGGCCGGGGTGATCTGCAACCGGATCGGCTCGGACAAGCACCGGGCCATGGTGGTCGAGGCCATCCGGGCGCACTGCGACGTGCCGGTGCTCGGCTGCCTGCCCCGGAGCGAGGAGGTCTCGATCCCCTCCCGCCACCTCGGCCTGCACATGGGCGAGGAACACCCGCTCCAGGGCGAGGGCGTGGACCGACTGATCGCTCTCATCGAGGCCCATCTCGACCTCGACCGGCTGCTGCGGATCGCCGGCGAGCGCTCCACCGGACACGAGCCCCTGGCCGCGCCGCCGCTGGTCGCCGAGGGCGAACCGGTGCGGATCGGGGTGGCCCGGGATGCGGCCTTCTGCTTCTACTACGAGGACAACCTCGACCTGTTGCGCACCGCCGGGGCCGAGCTGGTTTTTTTCAGCCCGCTGGATGATCGCGCCCTGCCGCCGGACCTGGCCGGGCTCTACCTGGGCGGCGGTTATCCGGAGTTACACGCCGCCCGGTTGAGCGACAACCTTGCCATGCGGGCGCAGATCCGCGCCCTGGCCGAGGCCGGTCGACCGGTGTACGCCGAATGCGGCGGCTTCATGTATCTGTGTCGCTCAATCGTTGACCTGGAGGGCACCGAACATGCCATGGCCGGCCTCTATCCCTTCCAGGCGCGGATGCAGGCCCGGCTGCGCAGTCTCGGCTACCGGCAGCCGCAGGTGCTGCGGGATTGCCTCCTGGCCCCGGCGGGCGCGGTGCTCCATGGCCACGAGTTTCATTATTCGACCATCGACACCGACATTGCTGCGGTCCCGGCGGCCTACCGGCTGGAAGACGGCCGGCCGGAAGGATTCCTGGCCCACGGCAACACCCTGGCCGGCTATGTCCACCTCCACTGGGGCCGCACCCCGGAGGCGGCGAGTCGGTTTGTCAGCGCTGCCGGGAGGCAGCTTTGAGGATTTTTGATCGTTCCCACGCTCCAGCGTTGGGACGCAAGTCTTGGACGCTGCCGCGTCCGTAGGGGAGACGCCGGAGCGTCTCTTGACCGGTTCCCACGCTGGAGCGTGGGAACCATCGTAACCAGATAAGCTATACAATACACAGACCCTCGCCAGGGGAGTTATAGGGTTGGTAAACAGCAGTATCGTTTACCAACCGAAAAGAAACAATGGGCACAACTGCGTGCCCACCCTACCGCTGTCGAGGAAAGGTATGGAGAAGACGCGCATGACCGGGATCACACCTTTTGCGTCCGACCGGATCGAATTCGAAGAGCATGAGCTGGTGTGCTATTGCTTCCGGTATACGAGAAAAGAGATTGAACAGGATTACCGGCAGCATCACCGTTCGCTGATTCTTGAACGGATTGTCCTGGAAAAGAAAAGGGGCGCTTGTGATTGCCTCCGGAAAAATCCGAAGGGGCGTTGATGCCTGGCTGACGTCCGCCAGGTGGTGGAAGAGATAGCAAAGAAAAACAACATATAACAGTTGCACAGCAGGCGAACCGCAGCATTGTTGGCCCGCCGCTGGGCATTGAGCCTGTTACTAAGGACCTAAACATCTAAACACCCTAAACACCTATGGTCACCCTGCAACCCATCGCCCCCCAGGACATCGAGGCCGAAAGTTTCCGCATCATCGAGCGCGAACTCGGCCCCACCCGGTTTTCGCCCGAGGAATTCGCCGTGGTGCGGCGCTGCATCCATGCCACCGGCGATTTCAGCTTTGCCGAGCACTTCCGTTTTCATCCCCAGGCCATGGCCGCCGGGCTGGCCGCCATCCGGGCTGGCAAGAACGTCCTGGTCGACGTCAACATGGCGGCCAGCGGCATCTCCGGCGGATTGCTCGCCCGCTTCGGCGGCCGGGTGATCTGCCGGGTGGCGGAACCGGAGACCGTGGCCCTGGCCAAGCAAAACGGCACCACCCGCTCCGATGCCGCCATGGCCCGGAGCGTGGACGACAATATCGGCATTGTTGCCGTGGGCAACGCCCCCACCGCGCTGCTCAAAGTCATGGAACTGATCGACCAGGGCCGAGCAAAACGGCACCACCCGCTCCGATGCCGCCATGGCCCGGAGCGTGGACGACAATATCGGCATTGTTGCCGTGGGCAACGCCCCCACCGCGCTGCTCAAAGTCATGGAACTGATCGACCAGGGCCGGTTCGCCCCGGACCTGGTGATCGGGGTACCGGTGGGCTTTGTCAACGCCAGCGAATCCAAGGAGCTGCTGGCTGAAAAACCGTATCCCTTCATCACCGCCCTGGGCCGCAAGGGCGGCACCCCGGTGGCGGTGGCCGCGGTCAACGCCCTCCTGCGCCTGGCCTGAGACGATCATGAGCCGATCCGGGAAGAAAAAGGCGCTGCGCAGCGGCTACACCACCGGGGCCTGCGCCGCGGCGGCGGCCAAGGCGGCGGTCCTCTGCCTGCTCGGTCGGGAGAATCCCGAGTCGGTGGAGATCCCTTTTCCCGACGGTTCCCGCCATGCCTTTGCCCTCTGCCGGTACGGCCGCCCGGACGCGGATCCGGCCCTGGCCACGGTGGTCAAGGATGCGGGCGACGATCCCGACGTCACCAACGGCGCCGAGATCGGGGCCGAGGTCCGCTGGCTCGATGGCCCGCGCCCGGAACAGATCGTCCTCACCAACGGCCCCGGCGTCGGCCTGGTCACCAAGCCCGGCCTACCGGTCGCGGTGGGCGAGCCGGCGATCAATCCGGTCCCCCGGCAGATGATCCGGGCGGCGGTGGCCGAAGCCCTGACCGGTTCGAGCCGGGAAAGCGACGGTCTGGAGGTGCGGATCTTCGTCCGCGACGGTGAAATCCTGGCGGAGAAGACCCTCAACCGGCGGCTGGGGGTGATCGGCGGCCTGTCGATCCTCGGCACCACCGGTATTGTCCGGCCGATCTCGGCCAAGGCCTGGACCGACACCATCGAGGCTTCGATGCAGGTGGCCCGCGCGGTCGGCCTCACCGAGGCGATCCTTTCCACCGGCCGCACCTCCGAGGCCATGGTCCAGGGGCTGTTGCGGCTGCCCGAGGAGAGCCAGGTGATGATGGGCGATTACCTCCTCTACGCCCTCGAAGCCGCCCAGCGGCACAACTTTTCCCGCATCCATCTGGCGGCGATGTGGGCCAAGCTGGTCAAGGCGGCCCTGGCCGTGCCCCAGACCCATGTCCGCAACGGCGCCCTGGAGACCCGGCAGGCCGCCGATCTCCTGGCCGAGCTGGGGCTGGACCCGGCCACCGCCGCTGCCCTGCGCACCGCCAACACCGCCCGCGAGATCTATGACCGGCTCAAGGCCATGGGCCGCCTTGACCTGATCGCGGCGGTCTGCCAAAAAGCCAAGGCCCAGGCCGAGCTGTGGTCCGGCCTGCCGGTGCGGGTCTATCTGGTCACCTCAGAGGAGGGTGTGGTGTATGTCACGGATTGAACTGATCGGCATCAGCGGCAAGGCCCTTTCCGCCGAGCACTGGCCGCTCTTGCGCCGTTGCGCCGCCATCGTCGCCTCCCGCCGCCACCGCCCCCTGGTGGCCAGCTTGCTCCACCCCCTGATCGACATCGCCCCGGTGCCCGCCATGCTCGCCCGGGTGGAGGAGGCCCTGGGGACGGGCGATGTCGCGGTCCTGGCCAGCGGCGACCCCCTGTTCTTCGGCATCGGCCGCACCCTGATCGACCGGTTCGGTCCGGACCGGGTGGCGGTCCACCCGGCGCTCTCCGCCGTGCAACTGGCCTGCGCCCGCCTCCGCACCCCCTGGGACGACCTCGCCCTGCTCAGCCTCCACGGCCGGGCGGCCGTAAACCTCCCCGGCCGCATCCTCCGCCATGAGCGGGCGATGCTGTTCACCGACGGCCACAACAGCCCGGACCGGGTGGCGGCCAGCCTGCTCGAAGCCCTGAAAGCCTGCGAGGACAGCGAACGCATCGCCACCATCCGCATCCGGGTGGCGGAGAATCTGGGCCTGGTCGACGAACGGCTGACCAGCGGCAATCTTGCGGAGATCGCCGCCCTGACCTTTGGCCCCCTGAACATGATGCTGATCGAGCAGCCGCTCCGGCCGGCAACGATCCGCTTCGGCCTCCGGGAAGACGAAATCGCCCATTCCCGCGGCCTGATCACCAAGGACGAGGTCCGCGCCGCCACCCTCCACCGCCTGCGGCTGCCCGCCGAGGGCGTCTTCTGGGACATCGGCGGCGGCTCGGGCTCGGTCTCCCTGGAGGCGGCCGGGCTCTGCCCGGAACTCGCCATCCACACCATCGAGAAAAAACCGGAGGAGCAGGCCAACATCCGCGCCAACATCCGGCGCCACGGCGCCTACTCCATCCACCTGGTCTGCGGCGAGGCCCCCGAGGCCCTGACCGCCTTGCCCCCGCCGGACCGGATCTTCATCGGCGGCAGCGGCCAACGGCTCGCCGCGATCATCGACCCGGCGGTGGCCCGGCTGGCCGACGGCGGCCGGATCGTGATCAACGCCGTCCTGCCCCAGACCGAGACCACGGCCCTGGCCTGCCTCACGCGGCTGGGATTGCGGGTGACCGTCTCCACCCTGGCCGTGACCCGCAGGCAGGTCCCCGGCGGCGAATCCCAGCCATTCAACCCCATAACCCTTATCACAGGCGACAAATGAAGAGCGACAATCCCCCCTCGCGGACCGGCCATCTCTACCTGGTCGGCGTGGGTCCCGGCGACCCGGAACTGATGACCTACAAGGCGGTGCGCATCCTGACCGCGGCCCGGGTCTGGGCAGTGCCCACGGCCAGGGAAAACAGCCTCAGCAGCGCCCAACAGATCGCCGAACAGATGGTGCCGGACAACGGCCGCACCATCCTTTCGCTCTGTTTTCCGATGAAAAAGGTCTACCTCGGCCAGGAGGCCGACGACCAATTGCTGACGGCCTGGCGGAAATCGGCGGCCGAGGTGATTCGTCATCTCGACCGGGGTGAAGACGTGGCCTTTCCCACCCTGGGCGACGCCACCCTCTACTCCACCGCCTTCTACCTCCTGGCCATGATCCAGGAGCAGCGGCCCCAGATACCGGTCACCGTGGTCCCCGGCATCACCGCCATGGCCGCCTGCGCCGCCTCCCAGTCGAGCCCGCTCGCCCTGGGCGACGATGTCCTGGCCGTGGTTCCGGCCGCCTTCGAGGACGACCGGCTGCGGGGCATCCTCATCAACCTCGACGCGGTGGTGCTGATGAAGGTCCATAAGCGGATCGATACCCTGATCGACCTGCTCGAGGAGCTGGGACTGGCCGACTGCGCGGTGCTGACCGAACGCTCGGGCATGGCCGACGAACGGGTCTACACCGACATCCGCGAGGCTCGGGGCCGCGCCCTGCACTATTTTTCGACCATGGTGATCCGCAAAAAAAAGGTACAGGTGTCCAATGAAACAGACGCACACGCCGCCTGAGGCAGCCCGCCATCCCGTGGTCTTTCTCGGCGCCGGGCCGGGCGACCCGGAACTGATCACCCTCAAGGGCCGCCGTCTGCTGGATCAGGCCGATGTCGTGGTCTATGCCGGCAGCCTGGTCAATCCCGCCCTGCTCGACGGAATTGCGGCCACCTGCCACGACAGCGCCAGCCTGGATCTGGAGGCGATCATGGCCCTGCTCGCCCAGGGCTTTCGCCAGGGGTTGCGGGTGGTGCGGCTGCACACCGGCGACCCGGCCATCTACGGGGCGATCCGCGAACAGATGCAGTGGCTGGATCGGGCCGGCATCCCCTACGAGGTGGTGCCCGGAGTCAGCTCGGCCTTTGCCGCCGCCGCCGTTTTGAAGAAGGAGCTGACCGTGCCCGAGGTCACCCAGACGGTGATCCTCACCCGCCAGGCGGGCCGCACCCCGGTGCCGGAGCGCGAATCGCTGCGCAACCTGGCCCGAGCCCAGGCCACCATGTGCATCTTCTTGAGCGTGGCGATGATCGGCCGGGTGGTCGACGACCTGACCTCCGGCGGTTATCCGCCGGAGACCCCGATCGCCGTGGTCGAGCGGGCCAGCTGGCCGGATCAGCAGATCGTCCGCGGCACCTTGGCCGACATCGCCGCCACCATCGAAGCCTCGCAGATCAAGAAGACGGCGATGATCGTGGTCGGCCCGGCCCTGGCCGAGGACAGCCGGATCGCCTCCCAACTCTATGACGCCGGCTTCACCCACGAATACCGCTGAGCCCGGCTCCGGACGGGGCTTGGCCGTGCTCGGGCTCAGCCGGGGCGGCTGCGTGCTGGGCCGGCGGCTGGCCGAGTCGCTGGGCGGCGATTTCTTTGCCTGCCGGGGACGGATGGCCGCAGTGATAGCCGAGGTCTGGGCAAACTATCGCGAGATCATCTGCATCATGGCCACCGGCATCGTGGTCCGCACCATCGCCCCGCTGCTGCGCGACAAGTACCACGATCCGGCCATCGTGGTCTGCGACGAACAGGGGCAATTTGCCATTTCGCTCCTCTCCGGCCACCTCGGCGGGGCCAATGCCCTGGCGCAGCGGGTGGCGACGGTCACCGGCGGCCAGCCGGTGCTGACCACCGCTTCCGATGTCCTCGGCCGCACCGCGCTGGACCTCTGGTGCCGCGACCTGGGCCTGACCCCTGGCGACAAGGCCGCCTTCACCCAGGCCATGGGTCGTCTGGTCGACCAGGGGACGCTGACCCTGTGGAGCCGCTATCCCCTGCCGGACCTGACGCCGGATCTCCAGCCGGTGGCGGAACGGGCAACCGCCGATCTGCTCATCGACAGCCGGACAGAGGGGGGCGGCCGGGCGGCCCTGCTCCACCCCAAAGCCCTGGTGATCGGTATCGGCTGCAACCGGGGCACGCCGGCCGAGGCGATCGCCCGCGCCGTGGCGGCCACCTGCGACCAGCATCATCTCGCCCCCCAGGCCATCGCCCGCCTGGCCTCGATCGATCTCAAACAGGACGAGGCAGGGCTGCTCGCATTCGTCCAGCAGCAGGACTTGCCCATCGATTTCTATACCAAGGACCAGTTGAACCAGGTCGAGGGCGTCGGCACCTCCGCGGCAGTGCAGCGGGCCACCGGCGCCAAGGGCGTGGCCGAACCGGCGGCCCTGCTCAGTGCCGGATCGGGCGGCACCCTCCTGGTCGCCAAGATGAAATGGACCGACGTCACTACCGCGGTGGCCGAAATCGCCGATCCGCTGGGACGAAAGGATGGGAAAAAATGAGCTTGTTCGCCACTTCGCTCATTCTCAGCTTGATAAATACGTTAAAGGGCCATTGCTTGCTGTCATTTCGACCAAAGGGAGAAATCTCCTGCAAGAACGAGATTTCTCCTCGCTGTGCTCGTCGAAATGACAAAATACCCGTTGCCCCTTTTTCGCGCAGCCATCGATTTTGACAACACACAAGGAACAACGCACGATGACAACAGCACAACAACGAACCCCCGGCTCTCTCACCGTCGTCGGCCTCGGCCCCGGCGCCATCGACCTCATGGCCCCCCGGGCCCGCACCGCCCTGGAGCAGGCGGAAATCGTGGTCGGCTACCGCACCTATCTCGACCTGGTCCGCGACTGTCTCAATCCCGCCAGCGAGGTGATCTCGTCTTCGATGATGCAGGAGATCGACCGCTGCCGCACCGCCCTGGAGCTGGCCGAAACCGGCCGCCGGGTGGCGCTGGTGTGCGGCGGCGACCCCGGCATCTACGCCATGGCCGGGCTGGTGTTCGAGCTGGCCCAAGCGATGGACGCCACCGCGCCGATCGACGTCATCCCCGGCATCGCCGCCCTCAACTCCTGCGCCGCCGTTCTTGGCGCGCCGCTGATGCACGATTTCGCCGCCATCAGCTTGTCGGACCTGATGACCCCCTGGGAGCTGATCGAGCGCCGCCTCGAAGCCGTGGCCCCGGCCGATTTCGTGGTGGTGATCTACAATCCCAAATCCAAGAAACGGACCGACCAGATCGTCCGCGCCCGCGAGATCATGCTGGCGCACCGCTCCTCCGACACCCCGGTGGGCATCGTTTCCGGCGCCACCCGCGAGCACGAGACCGTGCGGTTGACCACCTTGGAGAAGATGCTCGACGAGGAGATCGGCATGCAGACCACGGTCATCATCGGCAACTCGCAGACCTTTGTCTGGCGCGACAAGATGGTAACCCCAAGGGGGTACAGCAGGAAGTATGGGTTGTGAGCGAGATCAAGATGCGCACGATACTGCCCACGATGTGACAGCCTTCTATTGAAGGTGGAGCACGGGGACGAGCGAGGCGGCGATAGAGGACACTTCCCCAAGAAAACAGGGTTCCGGCGGGAAGAACATTTGAAAAAATGAACACCGCTTCATCTTCAAGCAAATATAACGACTTGGCCTCACCCTGTCTTTGAAAGGCACCACCCCATGCCCCAAGAACGCTTCTTCACCGATCCCCGCCTTCCTTTTGCCGAAGGCCGCTCGTCGCGGCAGAGCAGCCGCACCTTCAAGCCGCACATGCACCGGTGCTTCAGCATCGGCGCGGTCGAGGAAGGGGAAATCCGCTACCGGGTGGAGGAGCGGGGCTACCGGCTACGTCCCGGCGGCCTCGCCCTGGTCAACCCCGAAACCCTGCACGCCTGCAACCAAGAGGAGACGGCCCCGCGCAGCTATTGCATGCTCTACCTCCAGACCGACTGGTGCCTGCGGGTGCAGCAATCGCTCTGGCAGGTGGACCGGTTCGTGCCGGTACGCCTGGCCCTGCTCGAAGACACACAGCTCTACGAGCGCTATGTCAACGCCATGGAAACCCTGATGGCGCCAAGGCCGTTGCTGGAAAAGGAACAGCACCTGGTCGAACTGATGGCGGCGGTGTTCCTCCGGGCCTGCAATCCGGGTGAACCGGTCCGGCCACCCGCCCAGCGGATCGAGCAACTCAAGACGCTGTTGGCGGCCGACCTGGCCGACGACCTCACCCTGGAACACCTGGCCGTCCAGCTCGGCGCCAACCCCTGCACCCTGATCCGCCAGTTCAAGGAGGCCACCGGCATCACCCCCCACGCCTACCGGACCAACTGCCGGATCGACCAGGCCCGGCAGTTCCTCCGACAGGGCCGCGACATCGGCGAGACCGCGCTCGTATGCGGCTTCTGCGACCAGAGCCACTTCCACCGCCATTTCAAGGCCCTGACCACGGTGACCCCGCGGGAATATCAGGTCAATTTTATCCAATAATTCCTGACCGCGAAGCTCTATACTCCCCGGAAAAAACGGAGGAGTTCATGGAGTTTCTGCTCATCGCCTCGGCCCATTTCCTCGCCCTGCTCAGCCCGGGGCCGGATTTTTTTCTCATCCTGCAGACCGCGCTCCGCCTGCCGCTGCGCTATGCCTTTGCCGTCTGTGCCGGTATCGCCAGCGCCAACGCGGTCTACCTCCTGCTGGCGGTGCTTGGCCTGGAGACGGTGCGGCAATGGACAGGGCTCATGCTGGTGCTCCGCTATGTCGGGGCCGCCTACCTGATCTATATCGGCCTTCTCCTGCTGCGCGCGCCCATGCGTCCCCTGGACGAGAGCGGCCCCACCTCCTTTCTCCACGTTCACAGCCTGCGGCAACAGTTTACCCTCGGCTTTCTATCGGGTATGCTTAATCCCAAGAACGCCATCTTCTACCTCAGCCTGTTCACCGCCATGGTCTCGCCACAGACCTGTCTCGGCCTGCGCGGTCTCTACGGCCTGTGGATGGCCGCGCTGGTGCTGTTCTGGGATATGGGCGTGGCGGTGGCCCTGGGCAACGAACGGGTCAAAACCCGGCTGGGCGCCTGGATTTTTAAGATCGAAAAGGTTGCCGGCACCATGCTGGCGCTCTTCGGCGTTTTCCTAGCCGTCGACTGAAAACGGGACAAGACACCAAGAGCGCTCCCCCATGATGCCGGAAGAGTATTACTTCGAGGAAGGCTGTTACATCATCGAACTGCACAACACCCCGGCCGACCCGGTGGTGTCGGTGGCCCGCGCCCGGGTCGAACCGGGCCGCACCACCCGCTGGCACAGCCTGGTCGATACCGAGGAACGGTATCTGATCATCGCGGGGACCGGCCGGGTAGAGATTGGTGACCAGGCCCCAAGGATCGTCGAACCCGGCGAGGGGGCGCAGATCCCGGCCGGCTGCCGCCAGCGGATCACCAATATCGGCGAGGCGGATCTGATCTTTCTGGCGGTCTGCACGCCGCGCTTCCTGCCGGCGGTGTACCGTGATCTGGAACATACAGAGGATCCGCCCCCCGCATCGCCGGCATCGACCACCACGGTCTGAAGCCGGCCGACAGACAAACCGCAAACGCAGTGCACACAGTGCAATCGCAAGGCACAGGAGGCGCCATGGTTCAACACACGGAAACAGACGTTCTTTGCATCGCCTATGCGGAAAGCGGCCCGGCGGACGGTCCGCCGGTGGTGCTGCTGCACGGATTCCCCTACGACATCCACGCCTACGATTCGGTGGCCCCTGCGCTGGTGGCAACGGGCTGCCGGGTCCTTGTTCCCTACCTGCGCGGATTCGGCCCGACGCGCTTTCTCGCCGCCACCACCCCCTGGTCGGGACAACAGGCGGCCCTGGCCCACGATCTCCTCGGGTTCATGGACAGCCTGGCGATCGAGCGGGCCGTCTTGGCGGGGTTTGACTGGGGCGGCCGGGCCGCCTGCATCGTCGCCGCCCTGTGGCCGGAGCGGGTGCGCGGGCTGGTCTCCGGGGCCGGCTACAACATCCAGCACATTCCCTCGGCCAACACGCCGCAAGCACCGGAGCTGGAGATGCAGCTCTGGTACCAGTATTACTTCCATGGCGAACGCGGCCGGGAAGGGCTGCGGCAATATCGCCGCGAGCTCTGCCAGCTCCTGTGGCGGCTGTGGTCGCCGCACTGGCAGTTCGATGCCGCCACCTACCAGCAAACCGCCGCCTCGTTCGACAATCCTGATTTCGTCGAGGTGGTGATCCATTCTTACCGTCATCGCTTCGGCCTGGTCAGCGGCGACCCGGCCTATGAGGCCACCGAACAAAGGCTGGCCGAACTGCCGTCGATCAATGTCCCGGCCATTGTCCTCCACGGCAGCGACAACGGCGTCATCCCCGCCGCCGGTTCCGAGGGGCACCACCGCTTTTTCGGGTCCGCCTATGAGCGGCGGCTGCTGCCGATGGTGGGCCATAATCTGCCCCAGGAAGCGCCGCAGGCATTTGCGGCGGCCGTGCTCGCCCTCCTCTGAAACGAACCCCACCGGCAACCCGCTCCCCCTGGCGGCACGGTGTCGTGTCTTTGTCGTGGCGTGACGGTCTGCTGTCGTGGTATTTTGTCACGGTTTCGGTCAGGGTGTGTGCAAACCACACCAAAAACCGCACCAGGGAGGGCATCATGTCGATTCAGAAATTGCGTTTGCAGCACGGTTGGTCGCAGCAACACCTGGCCGATGCCAGTGGCTTGAGTGTCCGCACCATCCAACGCATCGAGGCCGGTCATCCGGCCAGCCTGGAATCGCGCCAATGTCTTGCCGCCGTGTTCGAGGTGGAACCGTCAACCCTGACACCGGAGCACACCATGCTGAACGCAACCGACAGCTTACGCAGTCAACAGGAAGAAGAGGCCTTTGCCCATGTTCGCAGTCTGCGAGGATGGTACCTCCATCTGGCCCGGTACGTCGTCGTCATCCTTGGCCTGCTGGCCGTCAACCTGATCGTGACCCCGCAGCGGATGTGGGTCTACTGGGTGATGGGCGGCTGGGGGCTGGCCCTGTTGCTGCATGCGGCCCGCGTCTTTAAACCGCTCACCTTTCTCGGCCCGCAGTGGGAACGGCAACAGGTCGAGAAGCGTTTGGGCCGCCCCCTGTAACGAGGACGAGGACCAGCCTTATCCCCGATCTCTTTCCGCACCCTATCCCTTGAGGAGAACCCATGTCGCGCATCGAATTCTCGTCCACCCGGTTCCTGCCCTATCTCCCCGAATCCTGCCAGGTCAATCCCGGCGTCTACGGCTTCGAACTCGCCTGCTGGCTGTCGCGGGAGCTGGCCCGGGCCGGCTTTGCCACCGGTTATCCCACCAACGAGGACTGGGGCTGGTATATCGAATACGTTGAAGACGAAGCGGCCTTTCTGATCGGCTGCGGCTGTGAGGCGGAGGAGGGCGAGGGCTACAAGGGGACGCCGGTGTCCTGGCATATCATCGTGATGCAGAATGTTTCGCTCAAGCAGTGCCTTGCCGGCGTCGAGGTGCCGGATCTGGATGTGCAGCTCAGCGACGCCATCATCGCGGCGCTGCGGGCGGAAGGGATCGAGCCCCTCCTCGTGGAATGAGGGGACAACCGCTGCTTTTTCCCAGGTCTCTTCCCGCTCCCACGGACGTCACCGGAACGGGAGAACGCCCTCCCTTCAATACAACCGCAACAGCTTGTCCATCTCCTCGGATTTCATGGTGAAGCTGTGGGCCTCGGCAGGGAAGGCGCGGCTCTCCACCTCGGCCTTGTACTGGGCCAGGGCGGCGGCGATCGGCTCGCTGATCTTGGTATACTGCTTGACGAATTTGGGGGTAAAGCGGTCGTAGAGGCCGACCAGGTCGTGGATCACCAGCACCTGGCCGTCGCAGCCGGGACCGGCACCGATGCCGATGGTGGGGATGCCGATCTCCGTGGTGATGTGCTCGGCCAGGGGCGCGGGGATGGCCTCCAGGACGATAGAGAAGCAGCCGGCCTCCTCCAGGGCGCGGGCGTCCTCGATCAACTGTTTGGCCGCCTGGGCGCTCTTGCCCTGGACCTTGAAGCCGCCGAGGCTGGTGGCGGTCTGCGGGGTCAGGCCGATATGGCCCTGCACCGGGATGCCGGCGCGGACGATGGCGGCCACGGTCTCGGCCAGGGCCACGCCGCCCTCGAGCTTGACCGCGTCGGCCCGCCCCTCCTTGAGGATGCGGGTGGCGTTGTCGATGGCCGCCGGGATCGAGCTGTTGTAGGAGCCAAAGGGCATGTCGGTGACCACCAGGGCGTGCTCGACCCCGCGCCTCACCGCCTTGGTGTGGTGGATCATCTCTTCCATGGTCACCGAGACCGTATCCGGATAGCCCAAGACCACCATGCCCAGGCTGTCGCCCACCAGGGCGATGTCGATGCCGGCCTCGTCCACCATCTTCGCCCAGGGGTAATCGTAGGCGGTCATCACCGAGATGGGGGTGCCGTGCTTGCGGTTTCTGATGTCCGGGATGGTCAGCTTTTTCTGGTGCATGGGGTCTCCTTGGCAGAGGTGGCTGCGGTGGGGGTTGACAGAAATTCGATCCGGTGAGCGGGGGTGGCCTCCAGGGCCTTGACCAACCGGGTGAGCAGCAGGTTGACCGGGGTGGGGATGCCTATCTCCCGGCCCTTGGCGACGATGGCGCCGTTGATGACGTCGATTTCGGTGGGCGCGCCCCGGAGGATGTCCTGGAGCATGGAGGACCGGTTGGCACTGGTGAGGGCACAGACCTGCCGGACCCGGTCGAGTTGGCGCTCGTACTCCAGATCGATATGCAGGGCGCGGGCCACGGCCACGGCCTCGGCCACGGCCGACGCCATCAGCGCTTCGCATTCGGGCACCCGGGCGAGGACGCCGTTGGACACCCGCAAGAGGGCGGTGAGGGCGTTGATGCCGACATTGACGATCAGCTTGGACCAGAGCAGGGCGTCGACATCGCTCGTGGTGCGGGTCTCGATCCCCGCCCGGTTGAACAGGGCGGCGATGGCAGCAATTTTGTCGGCTTGGCCGGGCGCGACGGCAAGCACGGTCGGCCCGCTGCCGGCATGGCGGACCTGCCCCGGCACCAGCAGGGTGGCGGCCTGGGCGGTGATGCCGGCGGCGACCCGTTCCGACCCGACCACGGCGGCGATCCGTTCGAGATTGCCGAGCCCGTTTTGGAGGGTGAGCACCAGGCCGTCCTCGGCCAGGAGTTGCCGGGCAGTGGCGGCCGCCGCCTCGGTAGCCCGGGCCTTGGTGCAGATGAGGATCAGATCGGCCTGGCGGCGATACTGCTCCGGTCCGGTCAGCGCCCCGATGGCGATGCGACCCGTCGTGCCGTCCAGGCCGATGAGGGCCAGGCCGTCCCGGTTGATGGCGCGGGCGTGCTCCGCATTGGTGGTGCAGAGGCAGACCGCCGCATGGGGTGCAAGCAGGGCGCCGAACAGACCGCCCATGGCGCCGGCACCGATGATCAGAATCTCCATGCTCCCCTCCTCTCCCGGCCGGCATCGCTGCCGGCCTCTACCCCGTGGCTCGCGCGGGGGTTCTCACTGGCGACAGTTATAAACCATCGCCAAAAAAGGTCAACGCCGAACCCTTTCCCCGGCGCAAGAAAGCAGGGTTTGCACCGGCGGCCGCAACAGGGTAGAGTGCAGGGGTTGGTGACGGTTTTGCTGCCCCCTTGTTCCGGAGAACGACCATGCCCCTGTTTGTCTGGCGTCACAGCAAGCGCTTTTCCAGTTGGTCCATGCTCGACGAACCGCACATCCACCGGGAGAACTATCTCCAGGCCGATGTTACCGTGCTGGCGCCGTCCAAGGCAGAGGCCCTCATGCTGTTGGCACAAAACGGCAACTGGAACGTCGAGGAACTGCACCGGATCGAACCCGAGGTCATCCCCCTGGATGAGCCCCGCATCGTCATCAGCCACGTTGATTTTCAATAAGCCGTGGTCGCCTGCCATCGGTTCGGACCCGATGGTCCTCCGCAAGGCCCCTTGTTCCGGCCGCAGCGCCTGCTTTTCCCTGGGCATCGGGGGGCAAACACGGTATGATGCGCCTATCCGCTCACGGCCACGGCCACGGGGCGGAACAAGCAGAACATCCCTCGGCTCGGCGTCCGCTGTAACCGGCGGCCGGATCCGCAGGGAAATCAAGAGTCAGAGGATCTGCCCATGGAACAGTCGGGAACAAACTTGATCGCCAAGAAGGTCTGTTGGTACGAATCCTGTGCCATCCTGTTCGTTATCGCCCTTTCCTGGTTTGACGAAATCCTCGATATTCCCCATGTCCTGCTCGGCGGCATCGCCACGCCGATCAACTGGCGGGAATCTGTTTTCGAAAGCATTGTCATCGCCATCGTCGGCGTCTTGATCATCCGCCATACCTATCAGCTCCTCACCCGGGTCAGCTACCTGGAAAGCATCCTGCCGGTCTGCGCCTCCTGTAAAAAAATCCGGATGGACCCCGAGTTCTGGAGAGATATCAAACAGTTCGTCCAGGAACGCGCCACCACCGAATTCACCCATGGCGTCTGCCCGGACTGCATCGACAAATACTACCCGGAGATGAAACACAAGACTACCGGTGCCGACAACGGGGGAGAATAGCTCTCTGCTGCCTTTGCCGGTGCGCATCCCTGCCGCCTACGACGGCCACCGCCCGCAACCATGAACAATATCCGCGCCCTGTGCCTGGCCGAACGCTTCCGGTTCGATGCCCTCTACGAATTCCTCTCTCATCAGACGCACGCCGCGCGGATGCGCAACGTCATCCACCTCAACCCCGACGAGGACGCCCACGCCTTTCTCTTCGATTACGGCGTCTGTGTGCTCTTTCAGTACGACTACGAATCGGAAAAGCGGCTGATCGACCTGTTGCTGAAACACGCAGTCAATCCCCTGGAACCCTTCATCGAGGAGGAGCTGGAATACCGGCACGCCGGCGAGGCGGGCATCCGCATCCGCAACGACCTGATTGAGGTCGACGACGTCTCCGAACTGACCTTTCTCTCGCTCAGCCACGCCCTGGCCCAGTCGACCAAGCTGGCCTTCTTCGAGTCCTCGATCGAGGAGACGATCAAAAAAACCAAGTACATCCCCGAGACCCTGGCAAAAAAAGGGGCGATTGCGCTCTCCCGCACCAAATTGGCCCGGGAACGGGGCCGGGTCTACCTGGAAAAATCCCACATCATCCTCCAGTTCAACCTGTTGGACACCCCCGAATTCATCTGGGAATACCCGGAGCTGGAGCATTATTACCTGGCGCTCTCCCGCTATCTGGAAATCGCCCCCCGGGCCACGGTGCTCAAAAACCGGCTCGAGGTGATCCAGGAACTGCTGGAAATGATGGCCGACGAGCAGAAGCACAGCCATTCGAGCATGCTGGAGTGGATCATCATCATCCTGATCGCCATCGAGATCGTCCTCTTTTTCGTCAAATGACGGCTGCTGCCGTCGCCACCGGCAATCCCCCCGTCCCTTCCCCCCCGGACCCGGGATGTTTATGTTCTTTCCACACCATCATGCTTCCCCCAACCCCGACAGGAGGACCCCATGAAGATTCTGATCACCGGCGGCACCGGTTTTGTCGGCTCCGCCCTCAGCCAGCGACTCTTGGCACTGGGACACGAGATCACGGTCACCGGCAGCAGCAGCCGTTGCCGTCTCGCCCCGCACCCGCAGCTCACCTATGTCTCCGCCGACACCACCCGGCCCGGACCGTGGCAACAACGGGTGGCGGAGCAGGACGGGCTGATCAACCTGGCCGGGCGCTCGATCTTCAATCTCTGGACCGAGAGCTATAAAAAGGCCATCTACGACAGCCGCGTTCTCACCACCAGGAACCTGGTGGCCGCCCTGCCGACACCCACCGAGACCGTGCTGTTGAGCACCTCGGCCGCCGGCTTTTACGGGGATGGTGGCGAAAACGAAAAAACCGAGGAGAACGGTGCGGGCAGCGGTTTCCTGGCCCAGGTCTGCCGCGACTGGGAGGCCGAGGCCCATAAGGCCGCCGACAAAGGGGCGCGGGTGGTGGTGATGCGCTTCGGGGTGGTGCTGGGCAAGGGCGGCGGGGCCATGGCCACGATGAAAATCCCGTTCCGGTTCGGCCTGGGCGGACCGATCGGCAACGGCCAGCAGTGGTTTCCCTGGATCCATCTCGACGATCTGGTCGAGGCCATCCTCTTCCTGCTCACCGCCGAGGAATGTCGGGGCCCCTTCAACTGCACCGCCCCCCAACCGGTGCGGCAGAAGGAATTTGCCCGTCAGTTGGGCGCGGCCCTCCACCGTCCCGCCTGTCTGCCGGTCCCGGCCCTGGTCATGAAACTGGCGCTGGGCGAATTCGGCCGGACCCTGCTGACGGGCCAGAAGGTCGTGCCCCGGGCCCTGGCCGAAAGCGGCTTTCTGTTCACCTATCCGGACCTGCAACCGGCCCTGCGGGAGATTGTCGGTGGCTGACCCGAGCTTCACCTACGCCTCCCTCTTCCCCTGTTCCGCCCGCGAGCTCCACGCCTGGCACAGCCGGCCGGGCGCGCTGGAACGGCTCATCCCTCCCTGGGAACGCACCCGGGTGGTGCGCCGCACCGGCGGTCTCGATCCGGGTGGCCAGGTGGTCATGGCCATGCATGCCGGTCCCTTGCCCTATCAGTGGCATGCCCGCCATGTGGAAAATATCCCCGGCGTCCTGTTCCGCGACCTCCAGGTACGCGGCCCTTTTGCCCGCTGGACCCATACCCACCGCTTCAGCGACACCCCGGACGGCGCCCTGCTGGAGGACCGGATCGACTACGCCCTCCCCGGCCAGGCGCTCCTGCCCGGTTGCGCCGCCGGCATGATCGACCGCACCCTGGAACGGATCTTTTGCTACCGCCACGCCACCCTCCGCGACGACCTGGTCCTGCACCAGCGGTGCAGCGCCCAGCCGTTGCGGGTGCTGATCAGCGGCGCCAGCGGCGTACTCGGCGCAGCCCTGCGCCCGCTGCTGACCACCGGCGGCCACGAGGTCTGGACCCTGGTGCGGCGGCCACCCGACCGGCGTAAATTCGAGATCTACTGGAACCCGGAGCAGGGTCAGCTCAACCTGGCCGGTCTGCCCGCCTTTGACGGCGTCATCCATCTGGCCGGCGACAACATCGGCGCGGGCCGCTGGACCGTGGCCAAAAAAAAGCGGGTGATCGACAGCCGGGTGCTGGGCACCAGCCTGATCGCCCACACCATCGCCGCCCTGCCGGTACGGCCCCGGGTGCTGCTCAGCGCCTCGGCGGTCGGTTTCTACGGCAACTGCCTCGACTGCTGCATGCGCGAGGAGGATCGCGCCGGAGACGATTTCATCTCCGATGTCTGCGCCCTCTGGGAGCAGGCTGCCCGGCCCGCCGAGGCGGCCGGAATCCGCACGGTATTTCTCCGCATCGGCGTGGTGCTCAGCCCCCGGGGCGGGGCTCTGCAGCGGCTGCTGGCCACATCGGCCCTCGGCTTTTGCCGCCGCTTCGGCGCAGGCGACCAGTACCTCAGTTGGATCGGGATCAACGACATGGTCGGGGCCGTGCTCCAACTGAGGTACT
>Ga0074193_1001366_pt1 | contig 30205 bp, 26 predicted proteins | sample EPASupsiteHSE605_FD_64523 | JGI IMG/M metagenome (GOLD analysis project Ga0074193, IMG submission 64523) | Bioremediated contaminated groundwater from EPA Superfund site, New Mexico - Sample HSE6-05 | ecosystem: Environmental > Aquatic > Deep subsurface > Groundwater > Contaminated ... | reverse complement strand
TATTAGAATTCTAAACCAATAATTCTAACCCGATAATTCCAAACCAATAATACTAACTAGAAAAAAAGGTAGTAAATAATTTATTTACTACCTTTTAATAATTTTAATAATGTGATCAGGATGGGATTCGAACCCATGACCCACAGCTTAGAAGGCTGTTGCTCTATCCAGCTGAGCTACCCGACCATCCTCTTAATTGCGAGTGCAAAGGTAATGCTTTTATTGAATAATCAAAATAGAATTCACACTTTTTTCTCAGAAAGGATAGCCTACAGCAAAATGCCAGGCGAAGTTGTTGGTAAAATTAGGGCGAAATACAGCCCATTTATCCTTACCTGTTTCCTGAGGGTTGTACACCTTCATCCCTGTATCAAAACGTATTAGGAAGAAATCGAAATCGACGCGAAGACCTAATCCGTAAGACAACGCAATTTCTTTATAAAATCTCGAAAAATCGAAATTTCCTTTCTCCTGAAACGAATACGGACGGATAGTCCATATATTTCCAGCATCAATAAAGGCAGCCATTTCAAATTTCCAGAAAAGTTTACTGCGATATTCTACGCTTAAATCCAAACGGACATCTCCCGATTGATTAAAGAAAGAGGTCGAGTCGGTAACAGTCATGCTTCCCGGACCCAGACGGCGAACAGACCATCCGCGCACACTGTTTGCTCCACCAGAGAAATAGCGTCTCTCGAACGGCAGCATTTCGCCATTACCGTAAGGAAAACCAACTCCTGCACCTATACGGTAAGCAATGGAGTTACGCTCGTCCAAGACTATACTCTTGCTGAAATCAAAATCCGCTTTCACAAACTGGGCATAGTTAATACCAAAGAGCTGGTAGTTCCCATTCTCGTCTTTATCCGATTTAGTAAGTTTAGACAATGCGTAAAGTAGATTTCCAGCCACTTCGACTGAAGCACGCAAGGAGTGAGTATTTCGTTGTTTGAACAGCGGATTGTAGTTGTTGAATGAATAGGTATACCCCGATCCCATAATAAACTGGTCGGAATAATTATACAAACGGGTGGATTCGGGCAGCGAATCACGGAACGCCTGATTTATCCTTGGAAGATACATATAATCAACATCTATCAGTTTAAATACATGTCGACCTTGTGTGTTGGCCCTCTCCTGCCAGATATAACTCCATCCCCCGGATAATAACGTGCGACTGTACTCCGGCCGGGTCTGAAAGTTATAGCTCACCTTTAATTCGGAGCTTGCACGTAGCTTGCGACGAAAGTCGTAGCCTACAAAAGGAAATAGAAACTCGGGGAAGGTTATAGATGCCTCGCCGCCATATTCAAAGTAATCTTGAGCGAAGCTTCCTGAAAGGGATTCGTATGCACCACGCACCTTGGCGGAAAAGACTTCTGATCCTTTAAACAGATTCCGATGCTGATAATTGAGACTGGTGGCAAAACCAAAGTCGCCCGCAGAGTTGGTTCCTTCAAGATCTACTCCAACAGATTGAGTCTTTGCCGGAGTTGTCAGGATGGCACAATCCAGCTTCATTGTGTCGTTTTCCATGAATTCCGTAAAACGGACATTTACGTTCTTCAGCGCCCGTAACGTGGAAAACGATGCATAAGTTTGCTCCACATTGCGTTCATTGTATATTTTTCCCGGTTCAATGTAGGTACTTTTTAATAATACACCTGGACGAATGCTCCGACCGTTTTCACCATACAAAACAGCAATGTTTCCAACAGGAACCGTATCTTTAGGAATCAGACGCGAATCGGCTTCAGTCTGTTTAATGGGATCGTAATCGGTTACTACATAAACTTTATTGATATAGTAACGGCTGTGAGGCACCTTTACGACTTCGCCCGAATCTGTTTTCTGTTGGATAGGATTAACCTGAAGTGCCAGATCTACGACTTGCTGATTAAACGAACTGTCGGCCTGATAAGAAATATAATCGCGGTTGAAGGCATAATATCCCCGGCGACGCAGCATGGTGGTTAAACGCTGGCGTTCGGCATCCAGAACATCGCGGTCAAAAAGACTGCCCGGCTTAACAATCGGCGAAAAGTCTTCGGGAACTGCACTAAACGGAGATACAAAACGCGAACGGCGCGGAGGTTGCTGCAAGTGAGCAATTCTGTTGATAGCCGTATCTTCTATATCCATAGTGTAATTACGAATCCGATAGGGTTCGTTGGTCGTAATCTTATACTTTACAACGGCCTTTTTCTTTTTACTTGTATCGATGGATGCGTCTATTGCGACATGCACATAGCCTTTATTTATAAAAAAGCGTTCTAGCTCCTGCGTAGATTGTTCGACCATCGTAGTATCAAGAATAACAGGTGCTTCGCCAAAGCGCTTTAGCTGTTTGTTTATCCAGCGCTGGTCATTCTTTCCAGACCAGTTATATAAGTGCAACGGCCACTTAAGCAATCCGAACACTTTGAAGTTGGGTTGCTGCGTAAGATATGTACCAAGATCTGCCCCCTTGAAGTTTTTGTTGTCTGTTACGATTTCGACTTTATCCAACAAGTAATCGCCGTCTTTGACGTGCCGGGTTGTGCTACAACCGGCGAGTAGCCAGAATATACATATTATAGAGAGTACATTGACCAATACCTTCATTCTTCTACCTTTTAAGCTACAAATGTACGTGATTTAAATTATTTCCTGTACATTTGTTTTGTAAAAAGAGTAAAGATGCTGAGCAAGTCGAAAGTTAAATATATCCGTTCCCTGGAGATGAAGAAATTCCGCAATGAATACAATTCGTTTGTGGCCGAAGGGAACAAGTTGGTGGCCGATATGATGGGCTCCTTCGAATGTGAGTTAATTATCGCCAAGCCATCCTGGATGGCTACCCAAGGCGATATCCCTGCAAAGGAATTATTGGAAGCCGACGATGAAGATATCCGTAAAGCCAGTTTTCTTAAAACTCCGCAGGATGTTCTTGCCGTATTCAAACGTCCGTCCTACCAGCTGGAAGATGCTGATGCACTGAAGTCTCTTATTCTTGCGCTTGACGGTGTACAGGATCCCGGTAACCTGGGAACAATTATCCGCATGGCCGATTGGTTCGGCATTGAACATATTATCTGCAGTACCGACACAGTGGATGCTTTCAGTCCTAAAACAGTACAGGCTACTATGGGTGCCTTGTGCCACGTGCAAGTTCATTATACGGATCTGGAATTGTACCTTAAACAACAAACAGCTCCGCTATACGGGACTTTCCTCGACGGAGAGAATATGTACACGAAAAGCTTTGCGGGAGGAAACGGAATCATTGTAATGGGAAACGAAGGGAACGGCATTCGTCCCGGAATTGAGGCATTGATAAACGAAAAGCTTTACATTCCAAATTTCCCCGAAGGAAGAGATACATCAGAGTCGCTGAATGTAGCCATTGCTACTGCGGTAATCTGCGCAGAGTTCCGCCGCAGGCAGAGTTATGCCCTTCAGCAAAAATAAAGCAACCGACTCTCCAAGACAAGCTTTTTCTAGTTGAGGAAGCCTTGCGAGAAGTTCAGGAACCGTTGCCCCGGGCATTGTTTTCTGTATAGAGACAAGGCTTTCAAACAGGCTTCGTTCATCCATTCCGGACGACGCGGGTAACACAACTATCACTCCGTTATAAAAAGCGGTGGATGACAATTCTTTGTCTAATGGAAAGACTCCCTTCAACAGATAATTGTTATCCACCTCTACATAATGCAGACGAATTACTGTCTGCCAGAATATATAATGTGATGCAAATCTTTTCACAACCTAGTTCTTTATCGCATTTGATTTCACAGTAAGAGGTTGTTTTTTGATCATGGAGTCTGTTTTGATTGAATCCATTTTCAAGCTGTTTCCCTTTAAGGATTTGCCTGGGATTGAATCTTCAGCGATAGTAACTACGGTTCCGTAATTGTACTTCATCAGACTAATACTATCGATATATACCTTGTAACATGTACTGTCTGCGTTAAGCATACGAATATATCCGTATACCTGCTGAACTTGTTTTACAGGCACGCTGCGAAGCAGCACCTGATAATAACCGTCGTGTGTAAGTTTACGCGTTATATTAATCGTAGTATCGTTCTGAACCAGACTTAACCGCACCTCAGGAGTATGTTTCATATTGGCTTTTACTCCCCACACATTCATGCTGAATACAAATGTACTTCCCGATGCATAGGCAACGTCGGGTTTTACATTGTAAGTTATCAGACTACCTTTGTTCCCTTCCAAAGAGGCAAAGTTCCTGCGTGGCCATATATTAAGCGAATCACGTGCCGAAGCCGGACCTGCATTAGCCTGTACATCGCCTAATGCTTTCGTCCGTGATTCGATTTCAGCCAACACGCCATCGTATACTTCCATGTATATTTTAAGGTTCTTACCATACCAAATAATGGAACTATCGTATTCGGCTTGCGAAATATTATGCTTACGGAAAACCGATTGATACATGGCATCCTTCTTCTCGTCGCCCTGATATGTCGCGTAATCGGCTCCAATCATAGCTTCCGCAAGATACATATCTACCATAACCGACTGCATGTCTTTCTCTTTTAAAATGCCATCAGGCACTTTACTGCAAGCCACAACCGCCAGTGAGGTTAAAAGGGTAAAACCATATAAGGAAAGCTTACTCCGCATGAGCTTCAATTTCTTTGGTATCTTTCGAAAGACTTTCTGACAGTGTACGGCGGAAAAATAAAAGCAAAACAAACACACCTACACAAATAGCCGAATCGGCAAGGTTAAAAATAGGACGGAAAAATACAAAATCCTGCCCACCCCAGATTGGAACCCATGATGGTAGTACGGTTTCAAAAATCGGGAAGTAAAACATATCTACCACTTTGCCGTGAAGCCATGTCTCGTAACCCCCGCCTGCAGGCATAAATGTTGCAACCTGTCCGTAGCTGTGATCAAAGAATACCCCATAAAAGATTGAATCAAAAATATTCCCCATAGCACCGGCCCATACAAGAGCAATACAGGCAATGAAACGGAAGCTGTAGTCTTTCTTAATCAGTCCGAACAGATAATAGCCAATAAATCCTACGGCTATAATACGGAATACAGAAAGGAACAACTTACCAATTACTTCAATGCCAAAAGCCATGCCCGGATTCTCTGTAAAATAAAGATAGAACCACTTTGTAATCTCAATACTTTCATGCAGTTGCATGTGTGTTTTAATCCAAATCTTTAGCACCTGATCGGCTGTGAGCAGTAATAAAATAATAAACACCGCTCCAACCCCTTTGGAATATTTCATCATCCTTTTTTTTAATACCTGTTACACAAAAAACAATTCGACAAACGTGCAAAATAATAATTTTACCTGATTGCCGAATTGTATTATCTTACTTAAAATACGATCACCGCACTCCGCCTTGTTTAGCCTCAATACTCAATGTAGCGTGAGGTACAGCACGTAATCTTTCTTTCGGAATCAGTTTGCCGGTTTCGCGGCAAATTCCGTAGGTTTTATTTTCTATACGAACCAGAGCAGCCTGCAGACTTTGAATAAACTTCATCTGACGTTGTGCCAATCGCCCTGCTTCTTCTTTGGAAAGCGTAGCAGCACCTTCTTCCAACACTTTGAATGTAGGAGATGTGTCGGCAACGTCGTTCCCGTCCGAGTTAGTAACCCCCGAGCGCAACAACTCATAATCTTTTCTCGCGATGTCTAACTTATCGAGTATAATAGCCTTGAACTCTTCAAGTTCCGCATCCGAATATCTAGTCTTTTCTGCCATGGTTCAATAATTTATGGTTCAACAATTTTATTTTAATTAAATCATCCTGTCACTGTTCAAATATACGTAAAATATTATTTGCTGCAACAAAGATGTATGCTTATTTATTTACTTATTTGCTCAAGCCTTCTCAACTTTCACAGATAATTTAAAATCTTCAAAATCAAGTTCGGTCGCATCGCTTACCACATCGGCAATTTCAATTGAGTCTGCAAGCACCTGTCCGGCTATATAAGCCCGGTAAGTTCTTACGGCTTCATCCATATCGGCCGACGACAAAATTGTGATATTTATTTTATCAGTAATGTCGAATCCGCTTGATTTACGCACGTTCTGAATTCTGTTTACAAGCTCGCGAGCCAATCCTTCCAGACGAAGTTCTTCTGTTACGGTGATATCGAGTGCTACTGTAAGACGACCTTCGTTGGCCACCAACCATCCCGGAATATCTTCCGAAATAATTTCAACATCTGTTAGTTCGATAACCGCTTCCTGACCGTCAAGTGTAAACGAGAAAGTTCCGGCTGCTTCGAACGACTGGATATTTTCCTGTGTCATTTCCTGAACGGCTGCTGCAAGCTGCTTCATTACCTTTCCGTAACGCGGTCCTAATTTCTTGAAATCTGGTTTGATGCGCTTAACAAGTATGCCGGCAGCATTATCAACAAATTTCAGCTCTTTCACATTCACTTCACTCAGAATCAAGCCCTTTATAGCGTCTATTGCGTACTGCTGATGAGCATCAGTCACCGGAACCATGATTGCATGTAGCGGCTGACGAACCTTGATATTTACTTTACGACGCAATGCCAATACCATCGACGAAATAGATTGAGCAAGCTGCATCCTTTCTTCCAGGTCCTTATCAACAAACACTTCATTACATACAGGGAAATCCGCCAGGTGAACTGATTCAGATTTATCTCTTCCTGTTACCGCAATCAAGTCGCAGAACAACTGATCCGCATAGAACGGAGCTATCGGCGCCATCAACTTGGAAACAATTTCAAGACAGGTGTACAAGGTCTGATAAGCCGAAAGCTTATCGGTAGTCATGTCTCCACCCCAGAAACGGCGACGGTTAAGACGCACATACCAGTTGCTCAGGTTATCGTTTACGAAATCGGCGATAGCACGACCCGCACGTGTCGGTTCGTAAGTATCGTAAAATCCGTCGACATCCTTAATCAGCGTATTCAGCAAAGACAAAATCCATCGATCTATCTCCGGACGGTCTTCCATAGGAACATCCTTCTCCTCGTAAGAGAAACCATCCACATTGGCATACAATGTAAAGAACGAATAGGTATTATATAGCGTACCAAAGAACTTACGTCTTACTTCTTCGATACCTTCCACATCAAATTTAATATTATCCCAAGGCGAAGCATTGGTAATCATGTACCAGCGCAACGGATCCGAACCATATTGTTCGATCGTTTCGAATGGATCCACGGCATTACCAAGACGTTTAGACATCTTATTGCCATTCTTGTCGAGCACCAATCCGTTAGACACTACAGCCTTATATGCAACACTATCGAAAATCATAGTTGCAATGGCATGCAGAGTAAAGAACCAACCGCGAGTCTGATCCACTCCTTCGGCAATGAAATCGGCCGGATAGATAAGACCCTTTTCGAAAGCATCCTTGTTTTCGAACGGATAGTGAATCTGCGCATAAGGCATGGCACCCGAATCGAACCAAACATCAATAAGGTCGGTTTCACGTTTCATTGGTTTGCCTTCGCATTTGCTTACAAGCACAATATCATCCACATACGGACGGTGAAGATCAATCTTATCGTAATTATCTTTATCGTATTTTCCAGGTACAAATCCTTTATAAGGATTACTTTCCATAAAGCCTGCCTTAACAGACTTTTCTATTTCATTGTAAAGTTCCTCAACCGAACCAATACATATTTCTTCCGTACCGTCTTCCGTACGCCAGATAGGCAACGGAGTACCCCAGTAACGGCTACGACTTAAGTTCCAGTCCTGCAGATTTTCGAGCCATTTACCAAATCGTCCTGTACCTGTACTTTGAGGCTTCCAGTTGATGGTGTCATTTAGTTCCATCATCCGTTCGCGGCAAGCGGTTGTTTTGATAAACCAGCTATCAAGCGGATAATACAACACCGGTTTATCAGTACGCCAACAGTGAGGATAGTTGTGAATATGTTTTTCGATACGGAATACGCGGTTTTGTTGTTTCAACATCACACATAAATCTATATCGAGCGTAGCATCGGCATCTGTTAGCGCTGCATCGTATGCATTCTTCACATAACGGCCTGCGTAAACATCGTACAATTCTTTATCCATCTGGCTGTTTACAAAGTCGAGATCCAGATCTTCCAACAGATAATATTTACCTGTCATATCCACCATCGGACGCAGGTTACCATCTTTATCAGTCATCATCAACGGAGGCACTCCATTGGTTTTAGCCACACGGTCGTCGTCCGCACCAAAGGTAGGCGCGATATGAACGATACCTGTACCATCTTCGGTAGTTACGAAATCGCCGGTGATAACACAGAAAGCACCGTCGCCCGGATTCACCCAGGGAACCAGCTGCTCGTATTCCATACCTGCAAGTTCGGTACCCTTCCATTCTCCAACAATATGGAATGGAATAAGCTTATCGCCCGTCTTAAAATCGGTCAGCGCGATACCTTCTGCTTTCGGATTGAAATAAGCCGAAACCAAATCCTTTGCCATAACGGCAGTCATGGGCATGCCAGTATACGGGTTATACGACTGAACAGCTACATAAGTAACATTCGGGCCCACGCATAATGCCGTATTGGATGGCAATGTCCACGGAGTGGTTGTCCACGCCAGAAAGAAAGAATCTCCAAACTCAGCCATTTCGGGTTTGGGATTAATTATTCTGAACTGAGCTGTACAAGTTGTATCTTTTACATCCTTGTAGCAACCCGGCTGATTCAATTCGTGCGTACTCAAACCTGTTCCCGCTGCCGGAGAATAAGGCTGAATGGTATATCCCTTGTAGAGCATTTCTTTATTGTAAAGCTCCTTCAGTAAATACCACAATGTTTCTATATAGCGGTTATCATAGGTAATATATGGATCATCCATATCCACCCAGTATCCCATTTTATTGGTAAGATCTTCCCACTCCTTCGTAAACTTCATTACATCCTTGCGGCATGCTGCGTTGTACTCGGCCACGGTAATCTTTTTGCCAATATCTTCTTTGGTAATACCCATGGCTTTTTCCACACCCAATTCAACAGGCAGCCCGTGTGTATCCCATCCTGCCTTACGTTTAACCTGAAAGCCTTTCATGGTTTTGTAACGGCAAAATATATCTTTGATTGAACGAGCTATAACGTGGTGAATACCCGGCATTCCGTTTGCAGAGGGGGGACCTTCATAAAATACATACGAAGGAGCTCCTTCCCGGATTTCGAGACTTTTGTGAAATATGTCGCCATCGCTCCATCTTTTCAACACCTCTTTGTTCACACCCGACAAGTCAAACTTTGAATATTCAGCAAATTTCTTACTCATATCACTCTATTTAATCTAGCAATTCTAAAATTGCGGCAAAGGTAATTTTTTTATTTAATGTTTGCAACAGAAAATAATATCGGTTTTGGAACTTCATTACCTCTATTCACGTAATAATACTAAAAAAACAGCTTGCCATATCACTCTGTAATATGGCAAGCGCTTCATTCTATCTTCCTGATGAACCGTCTCAGCTCATTCAGAGCAGCTCTTTTTCTATTATTTTCTTCAATTCATTTTTAGTAACCGTTCCCAGCATCTGTTTAAAGGATCCGTCTGCATTACAGAGCAACAAGGTAGGAACTGTCCGGATATTGTATGCTTCTTCCAGTTCGGCTTCCTTATCCACATCTACTTTGTAGAAGTCTATCTGTCCATCGAATTCACGGTTCAGCTCTTCAAGTATCGGCGTTAATCGCTTGCAATAAACGCACCAGGATGTATGGAAATCAACCAGACATGGTTTGTCTCCCTTAAACTTCCATTTATCTTTATGTTTGTAATCACCTACTTTTTCCACAAATGTAGGTGTTGTTAAATGCTTCACTCCCATTTTGATTACTTATATTGGTACGAAATATATATATAACTATTATTTTTTCAATATGTTCATTGCACGGTCTGATACTTGTTTCTTTTTTCTGTAACAAAAAAAAGTTCAGAAAATCTTTCGATCTTCTGAACTTCTAAAATTTGCTTTTTCAAGCGGTCCGGACGGGACTCGAACCCGCGACCCCATGCGTGACAGGCATGTATTCTAACCAACTGAACTACCGAACCTTTTTTTCTGTTGCTATTCCTCTGAATTGCGATGCAAAGATAGGCACTTTTTTGAAATCAGCAATAGATTGGAATACTTTTTTTACATCTAACAATTATTTTTTTTACTTTTGCACAAAACATTAAAGAAAGAAACATGAAAAATACGCCTGTTGATTATCAGACAGCCCGCAAAGTAATAGACGGGTATGGACTACCCGACTTTGGTAAAGCGACTATACGTGAAGTAGTTGCCATCTCTACTCAATTAGAACAAATAACAAAAACCGAATTCATACATATGGAAATGGGTGTTCCCGGACTTCCTGCAGCCAAAGTTGGCGTAGAAGCGGAAATTAATGCCCTTCGTGCCGGAGCGGCTTCCATTTATCCAAATATTAACGGTCTGCAGGCGCTGAAAGACGAAGCTTCACGCTTTATCAAGGCGTTTATCAATATTGATATTGCTCCCGAAGGTTGTGTGCCTGTTACAGGTTCCATGCAGGGTACGTACGCATCGTTCCTTGTAAACGGTCAGTGTACTCCCGGAAAAGACACAATTTTGTTTATCGATCCCGGTTTCCCTGTGCAAAAGCAACAGATTACCGTTATGGGATATAAATATGAATCGTTCGATGTGTACGAATGTCGTGGTCAAAAGCTTCGAGACGTGCTGGAATCTTATCTTTCTAAAGGAAACATCGCTGCCATGATTTATTCGAATCCCAACAATCCTGCATGGTTTTGTCTTACGGAGGAGGAATTGCAGATTATAGGCGAAATGGCAAATAAACACGATGTAATTGTTATTGAAGACCTGGCTTATTTTGCCATGGACTTCCGTAAACCTCTTGGTGTACCTTTTGAAGCTCCTTATCAGGCTACGGTTGCGCGCTACACAGACAATTACGTATTGCAGATTTCCGGATCAAAGGCATTTAGTTATGCTGGTCAGCGTATCGGCGTAACAGCTATCTCTAATAAATTATATCACCGGGCTTACGAGGGTCTTACCCAGCGGTACGGTAGCGGTACATTTGGGACTGTTTACATTCACCGGGTGCTGTACGCCCTATCTTCCGGAACGAGTCATTCTGCGCAGTATGCGCTTGCTGCCATGTTTAGAGCAGCTTCCGATGGTACTTTCGACTTCGTTTCCGACGTAAAGGAATACGGAAGAAGGGCTGCCAGACTTAAAAAAATATTCACCGATTATGGATTTACTATCGTTTACGACCATGATTTGGAAGAATTGATTGCCGACGGTTTTTACTTTACAATTGGCTATCCGGGCATGACAGGTTCGGAGCTGATGGAGGAATTAATGTTTTACGGAATCAGTGCTATATCACTTGGTACGACCGGAAGCAAGCAAGAAGGTTTACGAGCCTGCACCTCTTTCATCAAGGATCATCAATATGCCTTACTGGAAGAACGTTTGCAGATTTTTAAATCGAATCACGCTCATAATTAACTATTTACCGGCATACCTTTACACATCTTTAACAGGTATGCCGGTAAATTATATTTGCTACTTACAACTATTTGTTTTATATTGTCCGTGTTTTCAATTAACCAATAGTCCGAACATATGGCACAATACAGCGACATCTTCAAAATTACACACAACAATGTTATTCCGGAAAAGGGACATATTCTTATCTCCGAGCCTTTTCTGCAAGATGCTTATTTTCAACGTTCCGTTGTATTACTTGTAGAACACGACAGCAAAGGGTCCATGGGGTTTGTATTGAATAAAAAGCTGGAAATGCTTCTGAACACAGTTGTTCCGGAACTAAAGGATTTTCATGAGATTCCTGTTTATTTAGGAGGACCTGTAGCGTCCGACCGGCTCTTTTTTATTCACACACTGGGCGAAAACATAGTTCCAAACGCTGTGGAATTCAGTAAAAATCTTTATATGGGTGGCGACTTCGATGCATTAAAACGCTATGCGCTTAGTGGACATAGTCTGGAAGGGAAAGTCAAATTCTTCCTTGGATACTCGGGATGGATAGAAAATCAGCTTGATAACGAAATAAAACAAGACTCTTGGGTTGTTGGCGAAACATCCTGCAATAAAGTAATGCTCGCCGAAGACGAGTCGTTTTGGAAAAGTACTCTTTCGGGACTTGGCGGCCGTTACAAAACATGGTCCAAATTCCCGAAAGACCCCTATCTCAATTAATTCATCTCAGAAAACAAATACTGCATAACAAATACATCGGAATAACCTGTCGGTGTACTTATCCATTGGGATAATCTACCTGTAATTTTAAATCCGGACCGGGTAAACAAGGCAACACTTGGATGATTGTTTACTGGTACATGAGCATACACTTGCTTGAGTTTTAGAAACGAGAAAGCGTAGGCAAGTACCAATAACAAGGCCTCTCCTGCAAAACCTTTTCTTCTCGAATCCGGATCGATCAATATTCCTACCCCGCATCGGCGATGATGGGGATCTAGGTCAAACAAATCGATGGTCCCAACAGGCTCACCGGTTTCCTTACATACAATCATAAGCCGAAGCTGACCATTTGTATAGATATCCTGATGAGAAGTGGCAATATACTCCTTAAGCACATACCGCGAAAAAGGAGAAAGGGTACTACCAAGTTCCCACAACGAAGCATCGTTTTCCCAGCGGAACAATACTTCCAGATCTTCGGGCTCCAATGCCCTCAGAATAATTCGTTCGTTTTCAAGCAGTTTCATAACGATAATTTATTTGCCTGGTGATACAAGTACACCACTCTTTTTATTATATATATGATAGGTAATCCGTTTGTCGGGCATTTTATCCATCAGCAGCAAAAGTTGTTCGAACCGCACATCGCTGTAGCAAAATGCAATATCTGTAAATCCTTTCATCTGATTACTTCGGCAGATGCTGTCCATCACCCTGTTTTCGTCCAGGTTCCAGTGGTTCACATGCTCCAGTTTTTTTATTCTTTTAACGCAGGCAGCCTTAACAGCCTCAAAAGATTCTTCGCCACTAAGCACCAGCAATCTTCTGCGTGAAACCTTTCGTGGTTTTGCGGACATAAACGGACCGAAAACAACATGCAAAGAGGCTCTGATCAAAACAGCCAGCCTTATAAGCAAAGAAACCAACAGTCCGGATTTGGGGTAATACTTCCGGTAAAATATCAGCATTGCACCGTAAAAGGATTTTATATACCGGATATCACCTTTCCGGGTACTCTCTCCTTTGTAATGCAAAATACGCTCGGGCAGGTAATAGTTTTTGTAGTCTCCCAAAATCATTCTATACGAAAGGTCAATATCTTCGCCATACATAAAAAACGATTCATCCAGCAATCCAACCTTGTCGAGCGCTTCCTTTCTCAGCATCATAAAAGCACCTGCCAGCACATCTACTTTATGCCGTGTATCGGCTCCCAGGTAAGGCAAGCTGTAACTTGCAAAGCGTGGACTATTGGGGAATAGGCGAGACAGACCAAATATTTTACAGAAAGACACCCATGGAGTAGGAAAACTTCTTTTCGATTCGGGCAAAAAAGCTCCGTGTCCGTCAAGCATCTTCAAGCCAACGGCTCCGGCATGCGTACGCTCTTCCATAAAATAACAGATGGAGCGGATACTATCTTCGCCAATTACGGTGTCCGGATTGAGTAACAAAACATACTTTCCCCTGGCCAAACGTATCGCCTGATTGTTTGCTTTGGCAAAACCGGGATTATCGTTGTTCTCTATAAAGGTAACCTCAGGAAAGGTTGGCTTCAGGTATTCGAGCGATCCATCAGTCGAATTATTATCCACTACAAAAACTTCGGCATCCATCCCTTGCAGCGCAGCCCGTACAGAGTATAGGCACTGTTCAAGAAAATATTTCACTTCGTAGTTAACAATTATGACTGATACTGTGATTTCATCCATAGTGAATGGTTATATTTTGATTGAATCGTTAAAACTTGTTCGGTTAATGATGGAACGTCCCAGGGTAATTTCATCAGCATATTCAATTTCGTCGCCAATAGAAACGCCTCGGGCAATTACGGAAACGTTTACCTCAAAAGGCGCTAGTTTACGATATATAAAAAAGTTTGTGGTATCACCCTCCATGGTCGTGCTAAGCGCCATTACAACCTCCTTCACTTCCCCTTCGGACACGCGATGTACTAAACTTGCTATCTGTAAATCGGCAGGACCAATTCCCTCAATGGGAGAAATGATACCTCCCAGCACATGGTATACACCACGAAACTGACCCGTATTTTCGATAGCCATTACTTCTTTGATATTCTCCACTACACACACCAGCGAATGATCACGCAGCGGATCGGCACAGATCCCACACATTTCGTCGTCGCATATGTTGTGGCAAACCTTGCAGTACTTCACTTCTTTGCGAAGAGCCAGCAAGGCCGATGCAAAACCTTCGGCATAGCCAACATCCCGGCGTAAGATATACAATGCCAGACGCAAAGCCGTCTTCCGTCCCACCCCGGGCAAGCTAGCCAGTTCGTTTACGGCATTTTCCAATAATACAGATGGATATTTCTGATTCATTTATTTTCTGTTGTTCGGTACAAATATACAGGAAATATACGCGGAATACAAAAGGTATGCATCGAGAACTGTTGCCTCATTAAAAATAAAAACTTAGATTTGTATCCGGCAAACGGGCAAGTCCGTAAGCGTGTGTTAATCTAACAAAAAATAAGATACCGTGAGTAAAGAAGAAGAAGAAAAAGTAAGCGGACTACCCGAAAACGCTTACCGTGAATTAAAAGAAGGGGAAACTTATACTCCTCTTATGTCGCCCGACAAACAATACCGGGAAGTAACTCCCTGGTCTGTACTTTGGGGAGTGCTAATGGCTGTTCTTTTTAGTGCCGCCGCCGCTTACCTCGGACTAAAAGTAGGTCAGGTTTTCGAAGCAGCTATCCCCATAGCAATTATTGCCGTGGGATTGTCCGGAGCATTTAAACGTAAGAACGCCCTGGGAGAGAATGTGATTATCCAGTCTATCGGAGCCAGTAGCGGTGTTGTTGTGGCCGGAGCTATCTTTACACTGCCTGCTCTGTATATTCTGCAAGCCAAATATCCGGAGATTAGCGTCAACTTCTTCGAAGTATTTATGAGTTCATTACTTGGAGGTATTCTGGGTATCCTGTTGCTTATTCCTTTCCGTAAATATTTTGTTTCAGAAATGCATGGCAAATATCCTTTCCCCGAAGCAACGGCAACCACGCAAGTGTTGGTTTCAGGCGAAAAGGGAGGTAATCAAGCCAAACCACTCATCTTTGCAGGTATCATTGGTGGTTTGTACGACTTTATCATTGCTACTTTTGGATGGTGGAGCGAATCAATCAGTACACGTATTGTAGGATTCGGCGAAATGCTTGCCGATAAGTTCAAGGTAGTTATGAAGGTTAACACCGGTGCTGCAGTACTGGGATTAGGTTATATTATCGGATTAAAATATTCAATGATCATATGCGCCGGATCATTCCTTGTATGGCTGGTTATCATTCCTTTGCTTTCGGCTATTTACGGATCGGAAGTTCTTACCTTTGGTAATGCAGCTATAACGGCTACCGTAGGAAGTATGACTGCCGAACAGCTATTCACCACCTACGCACGTCATATTGGTATTGGCGGTATTGCCACAGCCGGTGTGATTGGAATCATCAAGTCATGGTCCATCATCAAAAGCGCCGTAGGACTTGCCGGTAAAGAACTTAAAGGCAAAAATGTTAAGTCGGCCGACACAATCCGTACCCAGCGAGACCTTCCCATGAAGATTATCGCAATCGGAACTATCCTTACATTGATTGCAACCTTTATATTTTTCTACTTCGGTGTAGTTGGCAACCTGTTCCATGCACTGGTAGGTCTGGTGGTTGTAGGTGTTATCGCCTTCTTATTTACCACAGTTGCAGCCAATGCCATTGCCATTGTTGGAACTAATCCAGTTTCGGGAATGACGCTGATGACACTTATTTTAGCCTCAATCATCATGGTCGCAGTTGGATTAAAGGGTGCTGCAGGTATGGTTTCGGCACTTATTATCGGTGGCGTGGTATGTACAGCGCTTTCTATGGCAGGCGGTTTTATTACCGACCTCAAAATAGGTTACTGGCTGGGCACTACACCAGCAAAACAACAGGGATGGAAATTTCTTGGAACACTTGTATCTGCAGCAACAGTAGGTGGTGTAATTCTGATTCTGAATAAAACATACGGTTTCACAAGTGGTCAGCTGGCAGCTCCACAGGCAAATGCCATGGCTGCAGTAATCGAGCCCCTGATGTCGGGCGCAGGAGCACCTTGGATATTGTATGCGATCGGAGCAGCGCTGGCCATTACGCTTAATTTCTTTAAAATTCCGGCTCTTGCATTTGCTTTGGGGATGTTTATTCCCCTCGATCTGAATACGCCGCTTCTAATCGGTGGTGCCATTAACTGGTATGTAGGAAGTCGCAGCAAAGACAAAGAACTTAATTCCGCACGTCTTGAAAAGGGGACCCTGCTTGCTTCCGGTTTTATTGCCGGTGGAGCGCTGATGGGTGTTGTAAGTGCAGGTCTTCGCTTTGTAGGAATTAATCTTGTGAACGAAGCCTGGTTAGAAAACAACCTTTCCGAGATATTGTCTGTTGTAATGTATATACTATTAATCGCCTACCTGGCATACAGTTCATTGCGTGCCAAAAAAGAGGCTTAATTATCAAGATATGGAATCACCATCCGTTCGTGTTGGAATCTTAACTGAAAAGGCTGTTAGCTTCATTTTTAACGGAGAATATGTAAACGCTGAAACCGGTACATTCGTTACAGGCGAACAGCGTGCACTGCTTATAGATAATCACATCGTTTATAACGGCAAAATCTATAAAGAACTGTTTTTTGATTCGATTGATCCGCAGGCATCGTTCGATCTCAAAGCAGTAACTATTGGAATTAACTTTCACTGGGAACGTAAGGAAGACCAGCGTTTTAAGGGAGCTCTGTTGCTTCTCGCCGGAAAAGACGGTATCATTACCATCAATCAGGTAGATGTGGAAGATTATCTGACAAGTGTTATCTCTTCCGAAATGAGCGCTACAGCATCGAAGGAATTACTTAAGGCTCATGCCGTAATTTCAAGAAGCTGGTTGCTTGCCCAGATTGAGAAGAACACACTCCTCAAGCATTCAACCGAACAGTATCAAACCTGTTACAGAGACGACAATGAGTTAATCCGCTGGTACGACCGCGAAGATCACGAGCTGTTTGATGTCTGCGCCGATGACCATTGCCAACGGTATCAGGGCATCACTCGTGCTTCTACCCCTATTGTTGAAGAAGTAATTAATGAAACCCGCGGAGAGATTCTCACAAACGGAGAACTGATTTGTGACGCCCGCTTTTCAAAATGCTGCGGAGGAGTAACGGAAACTTTCGAGCACTGCTGGGAACCGGTGCATCATCCCTATCTGGATGTATTACGCGACAGCACGGAAACCGAATATCCTGATCTTTCAATCGAAGAGGAAGCAGAAAAGTGGATCCGTACTTCGCCGGAAGCATTCTGCAATACGACCGACAAAGAAATATTAAGCCAGGTGCTGAATAACTATGACCAGGAAACTGCCGACTTTTATCGCTGGAAGGTTACCTATTCGCAGGCTTACCTTTCGGAGCTAATTCACCGCCGTAGCGGTATGGATTTCGGACAGATCATTGATTTGATTCCTGTTCTCAGAGGTACATCCGGACGTATCGAAAAGCTAAAGATTGTAGGTACCCGGAGGACTTTCACTATCGGTAAGGAACTTGAAATCCGACGTACCCTATCAGAATCTCATCTATACAGCTCGGCATTTGTTGTAGACAAGGAAGAAATTCATTCAGATATACCACAACGATTTGTCATTACAGGAGCCGGATGGGGCCATGGAGTTGGTCTGTGCCAGATAGGCGCTGCGGTAATGGGAGCCAAAGGATACAGTTACGGGCAGATACTCACCCACTACTTTCCCGGAGCCAATCTGGAGAAAAGATATTAAGAAAAAAGGGCGTCCCCGAAGGGGCGTCCTTTTTTTTAATGTTTACCTATTTTTCCGGTATGATGAACAAACCGGTTTGCTTTTACTCTCACGAGCTGAATGCGGCACAAAGTAACCACATTCAGGGACACGAAAAAAGTTAATTTAGACAAACGACAGTTATTTTATGGTGAATAGGGCATTTCTATCGATAAAGTCTTTTTGAAACCTCATTTAGATAGGATGCACCAATAGGAAGCGACTGTTTGCCAATAGTTATCCGTTCATTGCTTTTACTCTCAATTTTATCGATAGCCACAATAAAAGAACGGTGAATCCGGATAAACTGATTTTCAGGAAGTTTTTCCATCACACCTTTCATACTTAGCAGCGTCATCACCTTTTTGGTCGTGGTGTGAATCTTTATATAGTCTTCGCTACCCTCAATATAAAGAACCTCGTTAAAATTGATTTTTATATCCTTGTAATTCGATTTAACAAACATATATTCAGGCACATCTTTCTCTTCGGGTTGATGAACCTCCTGGGCTGCTTCCGAAAGTTCCATATAATCGCGCACTTTATTTACAGCCACTAAAAAGCGATCGAAAGCGATTGGTTTTAGCAGATAATCCATCGCATTCAGGTTAAATCCTTCAATAGCATACGAGCTGTACGCCGTGGTAAATACGATTTTTGGAGGATTATTCAATGTTTTAACCAGCTCAATACCCGAAATATCGGGCATTTGAATATCAACAAAAAGTAAATCAACCTTCTTCTTCCTAAGATGCTCCATGGCAAAAAAAGGATCGGTATACTGTCCTTCCAGAACCAGATAAGGAATTCGGGCAATGAAGGACGATAAAACTTCCAGTGCCAGAGGCTCGTCGTCAACTACGATACAGGATATTTTCATTTGGAACAGTTTATATTAAACTATCAAAATTCTTTTCATGCAGACGAATCTCCAGATTAACCGAATAGCTGTCGTCTTTTTCCACAATCTTAAGTTTATGACGCTTCGGATACAACATCTCCAACCGTCGCTTCGTGTTGGCAATTCCAATACCCTCGCCCGAAACCCGTATTGGTTCTTTCTTGAATTTCTTGTTATGAACCTCAAACAACAGCTTGTCGTCTTCTACTGCCAGATTCATCACTATGGGGGCTACTTCATGGTTGCTTACCCCATATTTAAAGGCATTTTCTATAAACGGAATAAGAATAAGAGGTGCCACTTTACATTGGCTGTAATCGCCTGTGATGTTTACCCGAAGCTCCACCTTGTCGCTAAAACGAAGCTTCTGAAGCTCTATATATTGCTCAATATATTCTATCTCCTTCTCAAGGGGTCCAAAATCGTGCTTCGCATCGCTAAGCACATAGCGCATCATATTTGAAAGCCTCAATATGGCTACAGACGTATTTTCAGAGTTTTTCAGAGATAATGCATACAGGGTATTTAGTGTATTGAAAAGGAAATGAGGATTAATCTGCGACTTCAGCGAAGAAAGTTCCGTTAGCGTACGACGCAATTCTATCTCCTTATTTCGTTGTTCGGCACGCATCCATTCCTGCACGCTACGGATTCCAAGACTGATTCCAATCACCATCAATCCAACAAACGCCAGCCATGCATTTGTTATTTTGGGATTTCCAAAACGTCCGTGGTATTGAATACCAAAAAGTTCGTTAAGGAAAACCGGAAAGAATAAAAAGAAGGCTGCCACAAGCGCGACAATACATATATATAACCATTTATGATCCTTTCCAAGAAAATGAGGGACCAACACAAAATAGTTCAGGTAAAAGACAATAAAAATCAGAATATCCTCGGGGATGATTGTTCTGTAAAAACTAAAATCTTCAAAAATAGTAGGGAATTTACCCCAACTGGGTAACAGAATGATCTGTAAAATAAACAGAGCAAGCCAAACCATTAGCTGGATTATTATATTCAGATACTGTTTCTTCATAACCTCCATGATTGATTTCCTCAAAGATAGTAAAAGTATTTTTATTACCTTTGCAACCATTAAAAAATTCCGTAATGAATAGTTATGTCATTCTGTTTATCATAGCGGCCTATTTTGGCCTTCTGTTATTAATAGCATGGATTACAGGAAAAGCGGGATCAGATAATGATACTTTTTTCCTGGGAAACCGTAAGTCGCCCTGGTACATAGTTGCTTTGGGAATGATTGGCACATCTATATCGGGCGTAACTTTTGTATCTGTCCCCGGCATGGTTCGGGCTTCGGATATGACTTACATGCAGATGGTTTTCGGCTTTTTCTTTGGGTATATCATCGTAGCAAAGGTATTGCTCCCACTCTATTACAGACTAAATCTCACGTCTATTTATACCTATCTTGAAAGCCGGATAGGAACGCACACCTATAAAACAGGAGCGTCCTTCTTTCTTCTTTCAAAAATAATAGGTGCAGCAGCGCGGTTATACCTTGTCGTATTGATCCTGCAAACCTATGTGTTTGCTGCCTGGAATATTCCGTTCGGCGTTACGGTAGTACTAAGTATCCTGCTGATATGGCTTTACACGTTCCGTGGAGGAGTTAAAACAATTATATGGACGGACACGCTGCAGACACTTTGTTTTTTGGCCATGTTGATTGTAATTATCTGGCAGGTGAAGGATATGATGCACCTCAATACGGGGGGAATGATACAAACACTTACAGAGAGCGCTCATTTCAGAATATTTGAATTCGAAAACTGGCGGAGCTCGCAGCACTTTGTTAAACAGTTTCTCAGCGGTATCTTTATAGTAATTGTTATGACAGGGCTCGATCAGGACATGATGCAGAAAAACCTCTCCTGCAAGAGTCTTAAAGATGCACAAAAAAACATGTACGTATATGGTTTCGCCTTTACGCCGGTAAATTTCTTATTCCTTAGTTTGGGTGTATTGTTACTTGCTTTGGCAGAACAGCAAAACATAAATCTGCCGTCGCTAAGCGACGATATAGTACCTATGTTTTGTACATCGGGTCTGTTGGGACAGAGTATTCTGATATTTTTTACCATTGGAATTATTGCGGCGGCTTTTTCAAGTGCAGACTCGGCGCTTACGGCATTAACCACCTCCTTTTGTGTGGATATACTGGGTGTGGAAAAAGACGAGGCTAAGCAAGCTAAAAAAACCCGTCTGAAAGTTCACCTGCTTATCTCTGTGTTGTTTGCTGTAATTATTATTATCTTTAAGGCGGTTAACAACCGCAGCGTAATAGATGCCATCTATTTGATAGCTTCCTATACGTATGGTCCGTTGCTGGGATTATTCGCCTTCGGACTGTTTACCAAGATGCAACCCCGCGATAAGCTGGTTCCATATATATGTATTGCTTCGCCGTTAATTTGTTACGGATTGGACTGGCTGGTCCAGACGCACACAAGTTACCGCTTTGGATACGAAATACTGATGATCAACGGACTGCTCACCTTTACAGGCTTATGGGCAACAACATTACTAACGAATAAAACAAAACAAGATAATGGAAATTAAAAAAGCAGAATTTGTAGTAAGCAATGTCGACGTAAATAAATGCCCCGAGGGGAATTTACCCGAGTATGCTTTCATTGGGCGTTCCAACGTAGGAAAATCGTCCCTTATCAATATGATCACAGGAAAGAAAGGCCTGGCGATGACTTCCTCTAAACCGGGAAAAACACAGCTTATCAATCACTTTATCATCGACGACAAATGGTATCTCGTTGACTTACCAGGATACGGATATGCCCAGCGTGGAAAAGAAGGCCGTGAGAATATACGCAAAATTATTGAAGATTATATCCTGGAGCGCGAACAGCTTACAAACTTGTTTGTATTACTGGATTGTCGTCTCGAAGCACAGAAGATCGACCTCGAGTTTATGGAATGGCTGGGCGAGAACGGTATTCCTTTCTCTATCATCTTCACTAAGACTGATAAACTCGGAGGCGGACGGATGCGCGAAAACCTGCATGCCTATACAAAGATCCTTCAGGAAAGTTGGGAAGAACTCCCTCCTATTTTCCTAACTTCTGCCGAAAAGAAAGAAGGAAAAACAGAAGTCCTTGACTATATCGATTCAATTACAAAAAGTCTATAAGCAGGAAGTAGCTTTCACAATATAATGAATCCTCCACTCCAACTATTGGAATGGAGGATTTGTTAATTTATATGTAATAAAATAATTTCAAAAAATAATTGTAAAATACTTTGTTATATGAAATTTTGTTTCTTTCTTTGTGGCATACCAACATATGACACTAAAACAAAGAACCATGATTACTATTAAGAATTTAGCCTTTCAGTACAAAAAAAAGAAACCATTGTTTACTGATTTTTCTATGGATATAGAAAACGGAAGCATTGTAGGAATCTTAGGAAAAAACGGAGCAGGAAAATCCACGCTGCTTAATGTTATTACAGGATTACTGTTTCCTTTAAGTGGAAAGGTAGATGTGAACGGATTTACACCTGCCCATCGCACCCCGGCATTTTTAGCGGATATCTACATGGTACAGGAAGAATTTTCTTTTCCATCAGTAAGTATTGAATGTTATTTGAAAGCAACAGTTCCTTTTTACCCATCGTTCGATATGGAGAAAGCCGAACGAATTTTTAAAGAATTTGAGCTTCAAAGAAAGCATCACTTAAACAAACTTTCCCATGGGCAGCGCAAAAAATTTCTGATTGCTTTTGCTTTGGCCAGCAATTGTAAAGTCCTCATTTTTGATGAACCAACCAACGGGCTTGATATCCCGTCGAAAAGTTTGTTTAGGAAGATTCTTGTCAGTTCTGTTACCGAAGATCAATTGGTATTGATTTCCACACATCAGGTTAAAGATGTTGAAGCAATTATCGACAACGTAATCGTAATAGATAATGGGAACATGGTTTATCAGGAAAGAATGGCCGATATAGACAAAAAACTTCATTTTGAAACAGTTCCATCGCTCGACGAAGTGGATGGTCTTATTTATCATGAGCGCTGTCCAAGTGGTTATCGGATTATTGTACCCACCATTTCTCACAACGAATCAAACATTGATTTGGAATTGCTATTTAATGCTATTGTTAACAAATCCATTAAAACAAGATAAACTATGATTACTAAAGATAGATTCAGTCTCGCAAGAATTTCTCTGCTGATAAAGAATGATTTGTTATTAAATTACAAACAATATCTGTTATTGATAGCTGGTTTTGCGATCGTTTTATTTCTTTATACGGTGAATAATATGAGTAACAGGTGGGCAGACTCTCCTTACAAAGCAGCCGATTATAGATCTCTATTTATTCTCGCCTTCTTATTCTTCGGAATATTTTTCGGAAGCTCATTTCCTTCTTTTAGTGAAAGGAATACAACGAGAACCTATTTGTTGTTGCCTGCCTCCAATCTTGAGAAATTGCTTTCTCAATTTCTGCTTAGGGGAATATTGGGATTTATTGTTTTCTTCCTCGTTTTCTATCTAACTATGTTTTTTGCAAGAACAACAGCCCTAACTATGGAGATTGTTATAAAGAACAATATTTCGATCGATAGCTTTTCATTCCTTGATATTTTCACCATTGAAAAAGCGATTGAAGATAAGCTAATTGCTGTAATAGGCATGTTCTCGGGAGTAATGTATTTATTTACTATCCGTCTGTTCTTTAAACGTTTTGCTGCGATAAAAGCTATTGTAGCTGGAGTTGCAATAGTTTATTCCATCAATTGGGTTATGATCCTTTTCTCTCATATTTTCTTTCCTGAAACTAATGGTTATTATTCTTATATTCCAAATTATACAGTAATGGCCACACTATCCAACATGGACCTGTTTATTGGCTGGATAGGTTTTCTGATAGGTCTGGTTAGTTTTCCGTTAGCCTATTACAAATTAAAAGAGAAACAAGGATGAGTATGGATTTCCAATCAACAAAAGGTATATTTCTGCAAATAGCCGAAAACCTTTGTCATCAGATACTTGCCGGGACATTGAAGGCAGGCGACAGGGTTCCGTCGGTCAGGGATTTAGCCGCAGAATTTGAAGTAAACCGAAATACCGTATTGCGTACCTATGCTTTATTGGACGATGCAGGTGTATTCGATAATAAACGAGGCGTAGGTTTCTTCGTCTCCGAAAATGCCATTGAACTTATTCGTGCAACCGAGAAAACCGAATTCTTTAACCGGGATTTGCCGGTTTTTATCGAAAAGGTAAAAATGCTGCAACTCACTGAAAATGATTTATCTGAATTATTGACTGTTATAAAAAAGAATAAACCCCATGAAACGAAGTAATATACTATTAATAGCATTTTTTTCTTTGGTATTTGTCAGCATACTATACCTGTACATAACCGCAAAAAATAATGAAGGACCGAATTCGTCCAATATAGTAAAGTCGGAATATACGCTTCCTCCTTTTTCTGTAGTGGTTGCAGAATCCGGCTCGCAAGTTTCTGTCCAGTTAAGCGACTCGTCCTCTTTAGTGGCACGTTTTGTGGGGGTAGAAAAGGATAGTAAAAAGCCATTCATCGTAAGAAATGACACCTTATTCATTTTGGCTAATAAAACAAACCAGTCTATAATAAAGCAACCTGATATTTATTATGGAAAGGGAGTCTTTATTGATCTATACTGCAAGTCCGTAAACGCTGTTGTTGGGAAAGCAAATAGCCGGGTAAATATCCAGAATTCATCCCTTGATTCTTTATCAGTTTTATCGCTGGGAGGACTCATGTCTGTAAACGCCAACGATAAATTTCCCGATTCCAACACAAGCGAATGTAGCTATACTGTTTCAGCCTGTAAAGGTGGTTCAGTCGATTTTAGCGGTATTAAAATGTCCAGTCTTATGATAGAATTAGATAGTGCAAAGATGATTGTGACCAAGAGTGATATAATTGACTTACAGGCTGCCTTAAAGAATAAATCGGATTTGAAATTAATCTATCTTGATACAGCCCCGAATAACATAAATGTAAGCAAACAAGACAGCAGCACCTTCCAGATTTACTAGAGTAGGTCTACTATTAATTCTTTCGGGTTGACCCGAAATTTAATATACCGAAAAGGGATAAAATAAGAAAAGTAACCATTAAAAATGATTACTTTTCTTGTGTCGGGGTAGCGGGATTCGAACCCACGACCCCCTGCTCCCAAAGCAGGTGCGCTAACCGGACTGCGCTACACCCCGAAAAACCAGTTAGACCAAGCGTCTTGTTTTCTGATTGCGGTGCAAAGGTAGTCTTTATTTTTTAACTACCAAACGTTCCGCAACTTTTCTTTCTGATTATTTTGAACCGAAGTAAATTCAGCAAAAAATAAAAAAGGCAACCATTTAAAATGATTACCTTTCTTGTGTCGGGGTAGCGGGATTCGAACCCACGACCCCCTGCTCCCAAAGCAGGTGCGCTAACCGGACTGCGCTACACCCTGAAAAACCAGTTAGACCATGCGTCTTGTTTTCTGATTGCGGTGCAAAGGTAATCTTTATTTTTTAACATCAAAGCAATGACAACATTTATTGAAACATTTTTTCCATCCACGAATATTTTATTTGATTGTAACCAGTCCAAAGCCGATCCGACTTGTTTGAAAATTGATACATATGTTATACCATGCATCTAGATGGGCATATTTAAATAACTAACTCTCATTTATTTGTAAACAATAATATAACAAAGTATTTTTTATTTATATTTTATTATTTAAAAAGCATAAAGAAATAAGCATTTATTTAAAACTTTTTCACAATTAGAGTGTTATAATGATATTGCAGTTTTCCCTCCCTAAATATACTTCATTTGTAATGCCCTTAAAATAATATCGGGTGAGAATACAAATCATATATTCACAAAACTCTTAAATTAACTCCTGCACAGTTTACGTAATTGACTATATTTTAAATATTTATAAATATCAATGGGTAAAATAGCATATCCATTAGAATAAATATATGTGGATTTATATGAAATTTCAGACTGAAAGTAAGCGGCTTTTTAATCGAAAAAGCTGAATGGTCTGAATAATTGAAACACAGATATTCTGGAAGATATAACAATTTGAGTTGTTACAAAAAAAAACTTGAATAACGATTTTTCTCAGTTACTTTCTGGTGATAACTAGATAAAGTTACAGCGATTTTTTTCATAAAACAAATCGCGTATTCCGGTTACAGGACAAAAATGAATTTAAATCAAATGTATGAAAAAGAAAAAACTTTTAACAGCGCTTACAATCATATTGATTGTTTTAATTGCGGGGTGTCAAAAAGATGATTTCGCAGGAAATGAGGGGGTTTGCCCAATAGTGGTCTCTACAAACCCGCTGAAAGGGGCTAGCAATGTGCCTCTCAATCAATTAATAACGGCAACATTCAATGAAAAGATGGATCCAGAAACCATCACAGAGGAATCGTTCACGTTACAAGGAGCAACAACAATGGTTACAGGGACCATTTCGTATACCGATTTAACGGCTTCCTTTGCTCCATCAAGCCCACTAACTCCCAACACTACTTACACAGGCAGAATTAAGACATTAGCTAAAGATTTAAATGGCAATGCCCTGCAAACTGATTATGTTTGGACGTTCAGCACTGATGCATCACCAACGGTAATTTCAACTGATCCAGAAAACAATGCTACAGGGGTAGCACTTAACAAATCAATTACAGCAAAATTCAGCGTCCCAATGGATTCGCTGACGCTAACAAGTTCAACCTTTACAATTAAGGAAGGAGCTACAACTGTAGCAGGAATAGTTTCGTATACCGATTCTACAGCTACGTTTATTCCAACTAGTCCGCTTTCGCCTAATACACTTTATACCGGCACAATTACTACCGGAGCGAAGAATATTGCCGGCACTCCGCTGGCGGCTAATTACGTGTGGACATTTACAACAGTATCGCCTGTTGTTCCTGTTGTAATTTCTACCGACCCGGCAGATAATGCTACAGGGGTAGTTCTTAACAAAACAGTAACGGCAACCTTTAGCATGTTGATGGATCCTTCTACTCTCACAGGTATTACTTTTATTCTTAAACAAGGTACTACATTCGTTCCAGGGATCGTTTCACTTTCCGGAACAACCGTCTCCTTTAACCCAACAAGCAATCTGGCCCCAAACACGCTTTACACCGGTACAATTACTACAGGTGCGAAGAATATTGCCGGCACTCCGTTGGCTGCTAATTACGTGTGGACATTTACAACTGCAGCAGCTGTTGCTCCGACTGTAATTTCAACAGACCCAACAAATAATGCAACCGGAGTGGTTCTTAATAAAACTGTAACAGCCCTTTTCAGCGTTCCAATGGATCCGTTAACCCTTACAGGTTCAACATTCACCATTAAACAGGGAACTACATCTGTTGCAGGATCGGTATCTTTCTCCGGATCGACCGTCTCCTTTAATCCAACCAGTAATCTGGCACCCAACACTCTTTACACCGGTACAATTACTACAGGTGCGAAGAATATTGCAGGCACTCCGTTGGCTGCTAATTACGTGTGGACATTTACAACTGCTGAAGTTGTTGCACCCATTGTAATTTCTACCGATCCAACTAATGGTGCAACCGGAGTGGTTCTTAATAAAACTGTAACAGCAACCTTTAGTATGTTAATGGATCCTTCTACCCTAACCGGTTCAACCTTTACCCTCAAACAGGGAACTACATCTGTTGCAGGATCGGTATCTTTTTCCGGATCGACCGTCACCTTTAATCCAACCAGCAATCTGGCCCCAAACACGCTTTACACCGGCACAATTACTACCGGAGCGAAGAATATTGCCGGCACTCCGTTAGCGGCTAATTACGTATGGACATTTACAACTGCAGCAGCTGTTGCACCGACCGTAATTTCTACCGATCCAACAAATAATGCAACCGGAGTAGTTCTTAATAAAACAGTAACAGCCCTTTTCAGTGTCCCAATGGATCCGTTAACCCTTACCGGCTCAACCTTTACCATCAAACAGGGAACTACATCTGTTGCAGGAACAGTATCTTTCTCCGGATCGACCGTCTCCTTTAATCCAACCAGTAATCTGGCATCCAACACTCTTTATACTGGTACAATTACTACCGGTGCTAAGAATATTGCGGGTACTCCATTGGCTGCTAACTACGTGTGGACATTTACAACTGCAGCAGCTGTTGCACCGACCGTAATTTCTACCGATCCAACAAATAATGCAACCGGAGTGGTTCTTAATAAAACTGTATCTGCCCTTTTCAGTGTCCCAATGGATCCGTTAACTCTTACAGGTTCAACTTATACCATTAAACAGGGAACTACGTCTGTTGCAGGATCGGTATCTTTCTCCGGATCGACTGTCACCTTTAATCCAACCAGCAATCTGGCCCCCAACACACTTTACACCGGTACAATTACTACCGGAGCGAAGAATATTGCCGGCACTCCATTGGCTGCTAACTACGTGTGGACATTTACAACTGCAGCAGCTGTAGTGCCAACAGCACCATTTGTTGATCTTAAGACGGCTGGACGCTTTGGAATACTTGCCGCTACAACAGTTACCAATGATGCAGGATTCAGTGTAATAAATAATTTAGATGTAGGGATTTACCCGGGAACAGCCGTTACAGGATTCCCCCCTGCTACAATTGTTGGTGGAGCGATTTATACTTCTACAGATGCTAGTCCTATCCCAGCCATGCTGGCACAAGCTAAATTAGACTTGACAGAGGCGTATCTTTTTGCTGAAAGCGCATCTTCACCTGCACCGGTTACAGTATCAGGCAATCAAGGTGGAAAAACTCTTGCACCAGGGATCTATAAATCAACTTCAACACTGTCGATATCATCCGGTAATTTGACTCTTGATGCACAAGGCAATGCAAATGCAGTCTGGATTTTTCAAATAGCATCTGCATTTACCACCGTTGGAGGAACTGGAAATGGTAATGTTATTCTTACAGGTGGAGCACAAGCTAAAAATATCTTTTGGCAAGTTGGCAGTTCTGCAACTATTGGAAACTACACCTCTTTTTATGGTAACATAATAGCATTAACATCTATAACAATGGGGTCAAATTCGACTGCAGTAGGCAGAATGCTTGCCAGAAATGGCGCTGTGGTAATGACAAGTACAAACACAATCACTAAACCTTAAAAAATAGAAAATATGCAATATAGAATTAGTTTTGAAAAGGAATCACGCTTTGTGTGTTCCTCTGGTATACTGATTATTAAAATCTTTATATTAGGCGTTTTAATTTCCCTAAGTCAGATATCCGTTCAGGCTCAAAATACTCAAGATGCTCAATATTCTAAACCATCGTGGCGATTTGGTGTAGCTGGAGGTGCAAATTTTAATTTTCACAGAGGATCTACTCACCAATTAAACTCAGATTTCACCCCTCCAGCGATATTTCATGATGGAGATGGTGTAGGGCTTTATCTTGCTCCTCTGTTAGAGTTCCATCCGGCTTCTTCGATATGGGGTTTTATGCTACAGTCAGGATATGACAGCCGCAAAGGCACTTTTGATCAAGTAGAAACCCCATGCAACTGTCCGGCCGATCTAAATACGAACCTGAGCTATTTTACTGTAGAACCAAGTTTGCGTTTTGCTCCATTTAAGTCTGGCTTTTACCTGTATGCAGGACCACGTCTGGCCTTTAATCTGGACAAAGCATTCACATACCAGCAGGGTATTAATCCCGACTTCCCCGAACAAATTGCCAACCCCGATGTGAATGGCGACTTTAGCGATATGAGGAAAACAATCATCTCAATGCAAATTGGAGCAGGATTGGATATATCACTCTCGGCAAAGAGCAGCCAAACTAAATTTCTTCTTTCTCCTTTCGTATCCTTTCAGCCCTATTTTGGTCAGGATCCGCGTTCTGTAGAAACCTGGAATTTAACTACTTTAAGAGTTGGAGCAGCTCTTAAATTTGGGCGTGGACGTAAAATTATTGTGCCTGTACAAGAGCCTGTCTCTTTTACAAAAATAGCAGAACCTGATGTTCAATTTATGGTTTATGCACCCAAAAACATCTCGTCCGAGCGTACTGTTAGAGAACAATTTCCCCTTCGGAACTATGTGTTTTTCGATTTAGGATCAACTGCAATGCCTAATCGTTATAAATCACTTAAAAAGGAACAAGTAAAAGACTTCAAAGAGGATC
>Ga0074193_1001364_pt1 | contig 30218 bp, 32 predicted proteins | sample EPASupsiteHSE605_FD_64523 | JGI IMG/M metagenome (GOLD analysis project Ga0074193, IMG submission 64523) | Bioremediated contaminated groundwater from EPA Superfund site, New Mexico - Sample HSE6-05 | ecosystem: Environmental > Aquatic > Deep subsurface > Groundwater > Contaminated ... | reverse complement strand
AAGAATTGAGACTTACCCTAAATTTAAGTGGAAGATACCTATCCTATCCTTAACTTACCATTGGGAGAGAGAGCATAGGCTGTTTCCACTGCCGGGGTCTGAATATTCTCAAGTTCAGGCTCCGGTCTCTCTTTATATTATTATTTCCCTGTTAAAAACATAAAAACAGGGAGGGTTTTTGTTCAGTTTAAATTTTATCATAAATGGGCTTTTTATATGAATGAGAAAGAAAAAGAAGAAATTTTAAGAGAGCGTCTTACTATCCTCGTAAATTATATTGAAGTTGCAAAGTTTTCTATTGATTCCGCTCTAAATGCCCTTGCTTCTCTCGATGATCTTAACGACATTATTCATCACTGGGGAAAGTATAAAGATATCTTTCCAGATAACTCTGAGGTTGGGTAAAATCTGGTTGTAAAATAAATATAACTGTCTCACATGTTTAATTTACCCGACAATTCAGCTTTGCGACATAATAAAATTTGCAGATAGCTTTATTTGTTGGGGCAGAGACCTAACTTACGATATATTCAGGCAAAGAGACCGGAATAATTTTTTGTTCATTTACTTCTGAATTTCCAGCAAATCCTGTAATTTTTTATCTATATATTTGTAAGAATCCTGCACTCCCAGATTGTAAAATTCTGGAGCTATTTTTTCTGTAATGAAGTCTAAAATTAAAGAAGCAGACAGCTCTCCCAGATCCTCATCTCTTTCTTTCATAAAATATGCCTTTATTTCAGAAATCAAAATCTTTTGTTTATCTTTATCAAGTTCAATTTTTTTACTCATTGTCTTCTTTCTTTAAATAAAAATTATAATTATATAGTCCAAAATAATTATTGACAAAAAATTATTATCAGTCAATAATTATTAATGACTAAAATTTAATTTTCGTCATTAATAATTATTGAGGCAGATATCGCTAATGGCACGTCCTAAAAAACAATTAAACAGAAGAACAGACATACTTGATGCTGCACAAAAGCTTTTTATAGAAAAGGGGTTTGAGAAAACCACAATTGATGAAATTGCTAAGAGCATAGATATTAGTAAAGGCAGTGTTTATCTGGATTTTAAAAATAAAGATGAAATTCTTTTAGCTATAGCAGAACGTCTGGTCATTTTTTTAATTGAACAACTGGAAGAACAGGTAAAAAATGCCGGAGCACCATATCTTGAAAATTTGAAACGAATTTTACAAAGCCACGTAGCAATTGTGTTTGATATGGCGATAAACCATAAACAAAGCCATATTACTTTAATACATACAAGTTATCAAATAAAGCAAAAACTCAGTCATTTACTGGAAAGATGGTATAGTAATATAGCATTTTTACTTGAAAAAGCAGAAAAAAATGGAGAAATAAAATATTTTACTGATTATCAAAATATGGCTTACTTGATACAAATCAGCTTGCAGGGATTTTATCCCCCTTATGACATAAAATATTCTCCAAACTATAGAACAGACATAACACAAGAAGAACTGAGGTCAATTTTGTTGAAAGATGCATACACTGTTATAGAAATTATTTTATCAGGATTAAAGATAACAAATAATATAAAGGATCATAAAGATGAAGCAAAAGTTAATTAAACTGTATAAAGGAACAGATATGATTAATATAAAAAGTAAGCTTGTAGCAATTTCGGCTCTGGCATGTCTTATATTTGGAGTAACAGGCTGCGGACAAAAACCATTTATGGGTGCTATTGGCGGAGGTGTTCCTGTTAACGCTACTGTAATTAATGCTGTACCGGTTTCTCAATCTGGAATTTATCAGGCAACATTAATTTCTCGTTACTCTGTAACCCTACAACCGCAGGTTTCAGGTCAAATATCAAGTATAAGCGTTAAAGCCGGCGATCGTGTCAAAGCAGGCCAACTGCTTATGGTTATTGATAAAAGAAAGCAGGAAGCAACACTGAACTCAAGCTATGCAGATGCAGAGTCATCAAAAGCTTCTATCTCCAATGCAAAAAGCATGCTTTATACTTACCAGATGCAAAGAAAAGCGCTGGAATCAAATCTTGACCTGAATAAAAAACTGTATGACAGATATACATACTTATACTCCAAACATACAGTCAGCAAACAGGATCTGGAAAAATATACTGATAGCTATAACAAGGCTAAATCTGATTTGGACGCCAATACAGCACAAATACAGGCTCAAAAAGCTGCCATTGAAGCTGCAAACAGTAATTATGTAAAAGCAAAGTTCTCTATAAAAGAACAACAGGCTCAATTGCAGTATTATGAAATAACAGCACCATATTCAGGCATCATCGGTGATATCCCTGTTAAAGTAGGTAGTTATGTATCAGGATCTACGCAGCTATTAAGTATAACTCAGAATGATCCACTTGAAATAAATGTTGGTTTGCCTGTAGAAAAAGTATTTGATATTCATACAGGCATGCCGGTTGAAGTATTAGACAATAATGGCAACGTTGTTGGACGTACAAAAATTTCTTTTGTCTCTCCAAACGTGGACACCAGCACTCAGACAGTTCTTACCAAAGCTATACTCAGCAATAAAAATGGAATTTTAAAGGCTGACCAATCAGTTAAAGTCAGGGTAATTTACAACCAATCTAATGGGATTTTAGTTCCGACAAGCGCTATTTCTCACTTTGGAGGTCAGGATTTTGCCTTTGTTATAAATAAAAAAGATAAACTAACTGTCGTAAAACAGCAACCGGTTAAACTTGGGGAAATTCAGAATAATCAATACGTTGTTTTATCCGGTTTGAAAAAGGATGATCAAATTGTATCACAGGGAATTCAAAAGTTGATGGATGGTGCTCCTGTTACTATCCTTCCAGAGAGGAAGTAAATAATGTTTATAGATTTTTTTGTCAAACATCCACGATTTGCGGCAGTTTGCTCGATAATCATACTGCTCGTCGGACTTATATGTATACCAACTTTGCCGGTTTCCCAGTATCCTGAAATTGCACCTCCACAGATTACTGTTTCGGCTAATTATATTGGCGCAAATGCCCAGACTGTTGAGTCTGCTGTTACTACACCTCTTGAACAAGAGTTAAACGGTATAGAAGGGATGAAATACATAACTTCCAGCAGTACTAATGATGGGATGAGTACCATTACCATTACTTTCAATCTGGAAAGAAATCTCGACGCAGCAATGATAGACGTGCAGAACAGGGTTCAGACTGCACAGGCACGTTTGCCGCAGGAAGTTAAAAATACCGGCGTTAATATTGCAAAAACATCCTCAAATATGGTTATAATATATGGCCTTTATACCAGAGACAACAGGTATGATACTTCTTTTATAAGCAACTATGCTGACAGATTTATTAAAGACGATTTAAAACGTATAAAAGGGGTTCAGGACATAAAGATTTTCGGTGAAAGAAAATTTGCCATGAGACTGTGGCTTGATCCCAATAAACTTACAAGCAGAGGTTTGACAGCGACTGATGTTGTTCAGGCTCTTCAGGAACAAAATGTTCAGGTTGCAGCAGGTCAGATCGGACAGCCTCCGATAGATAGCAATCAGGCAATCCAGATGAGCGTCAAGGCAACAGGACGACTGGAAACCCCTGAACAGTTCAACGATATTATACTTAAATCTGGATCGAACGGAAGTCTTGTAAGATTAAAAGATGTCGGGCATGCAGATTTGGGGGCAGAAACTTATTCATCTATACTGCGTGCAGCAGGACATGATGCTGTCGGTTTTGCTGTAATGCAGCTACCATCAGCAAATGCTCTTGATGTAGCTAACAGTGTTAAAAAAGAAATGACAAAACTTTCAAAAAGCTTCCCTCCTGGACTTGAATACTACATGGTTGTAGATGCAACACAGGTTGTAACTGACTCTATCAGAGAAGTTTTATTTACCCTGTCTATAGCAATTCTACTTGTTATTGGGGTTATATATATCTTCTTGCAGGATTGGCGAACTACTCTCATTCCGGCAGTTACTATTCCTGTATCATTGATAGGAACATTCGCATTTTTAAAGATATTTGGCTTTTCTATAAATACACTGACACTGTTCGGTATTACACTTGCAACCGGTCTGGTTGTTGATGACTCGATTGTTGTTATTGAAAATATAGAACGATTTATCAAGGAAAAAGGCATGCCGCCAGTAATTGCGGCTATAGAGGCTATGAAAGAAATCTTTAGTGCAGTTGTTGCAACTTCACTTGTTCTTATAGCTGTTTTTGTCCCAATTGCCTTTTTCCCTGGAACTACAGGGCAGTTATACAAGCAGTTTGCTTTAACTATTGCATTTTCTATTGCAATATCAGCCTTTAACGCTATAACATTAACACCTGCTCTTTCAGCATTGCTGCTTGGGCGTAAACATAAACATGTACAGGCATTCGATAAGATTAACGAAGTCATTCAATTTTTAAGAGATTCATACAATAAGGCACTTAACAAGGTAATTACACATAAAAAGCAGGTAATAGCCGCTTTCCTCGCATTAATAGGTGCTGCTTACATTCTATCAAAGTTTGTTCCTTCTGCATTTGTGCCAAATGAAGACCAAAGCTTTATAATAGTCAATGTTATGGCTCCAGAAGGCACATCTGTTGGGCAGACTCAAAAAATAATTAATAAAGTCAGTATGCTCCTTAAAACAGTCCCTGAAGTTGACAATGGCATGTCAGTTGCCGGATTCAGTATGCTTGGCAGCGGTTCAAACAAGGGAACTTTATTTGTTCATTTGAAACCTCTTGAAGAAAGAAAAGGGAAAAAACATTCTGCTAATGCTATTGTTAATAGATTAAGAGGTCAATTAATAGGCATTCCTGAAGCTATTATTATGCCTTTTGAACCTCCTGCAATTCATGGGGTAGGAAGTTTTGGCGGATTTCAGTTTGAAATTCTGGATGAAGGAAACCATGACCTTAACACCTTAAGTGCTACAACTCAGTCTGTTATTGCAACAGGTACCAAAACTCCTGTTTTAACAGGTCTTTTTTCGGGATTTACTGCGAACGACCCTCAATTGCAGATTGATGTAGACAGATTTAAAGCAAAACAACTCAATGTATCACTGGAAGATATATACAGTACACTACAAATCTTTCTTGGCTCAGTGTACGTAAACGACTTTGATTACCTGAATAGGGTTTACAGGGTATATATTCAGGCAGACCAGCAGTTCAGGGCAAATCCTAACAATATTAACCAGTTCTATGTCCGTTCTAACAGCGGTTCTATGATACCGTTATCCAATCTGGTTTCTATGAAACAAACGTATACTCCTCAGAATATAACCCATTTTAACCTGTTCAGATCTACTGAAATAAATGGTTCCGCCAAACCGGGATTAAGCACAGGACAGGCTATCAAAGAAATGGAAGCTGTTGCTCATAAAGTACTGCCGCAAAACATGTCGTTTGAATGGGCAGGTACAGCTTTGGAAGAAATTGAATCAGGATCTCAGGCCAGTTTCATATTCCTTTTGAGCTTTGTATTTGTTTATCTTATACTTGTAGCCCAGTATGAAAGCTTCATAAATCCTATTATTATATTGCTGGCAGTTCCTGCTGCTATTTTCGGAGCTTTCTTTGCACAATTTATACGTGGATTCCAGTATGATGTATTCTGCCAGATTGGTCTTGTAATGCTTATTGGACTTGCGAGCAAAAATGCCATCCTGATTGTTGAATTCGCAAATAAACTCAGGGATCAGGGATTGTCAATTGTTGATGCGGTTAAGCAGGCAGCAGCAATACGTTTCAGACCGATTATTATGACATCACTATCCTTCATACTTGGAATTATGCCGCTTGCACTGGCAACAGGTGCAGGTTCTGCCAGCCGTAATTCTATGGGAACCGCAGTTGTTGGAGGGATGCTTGCATCTACTTTATTAAACCTGCTTATTATTCCGGTAATGTACATCATGATTATTTCTATGAGTGTACGCTTTAAATCCCATATAAAAGGAAAACCCACTGAACAGGCGCAACACAACTCTTTAGAGGTAACAAAAAATGACTAAGCGAAAAATAATAGCACTATCCTTGATAGCAGCCTTTTTAATAACAGGTAATGTTACTTTTTCAGAAGTAGCAGTTTCCAAACAACTGAATGCCACTGTCAGCGATTACAGGCTGGAATACATAAATAAAAACTGGTGGGACAAATTCCATGATCCCATCCTGAAAGACTATGTGCTTAAAGCTGTAAACAATAATTATGACCTGAAAATTGCTTCTTTGAGAGTTTTACAGTCTAAAGAGCTGGTGCGTGAATCTTTTGGGAAGGAACTGCCTTCTTTGGATGCCAGTTCGTATTTTACAAGACAAAAAACATCCGCTAACGTTGGAATGGGTTCTTTCAAACTTCCTTCTTACACTCAAAATGCTTATTCCTTTCCTTTAAGCGTTAATTACGAGCTTGACCTATGGAGAAAGAACAGGGATAAAACTTTGAGCCTGGAAAAAGAACTTGAAGCAATGAAATACCAGGAAAAAGCTACATATATATCTTTGATCTCAGATGTAGCATCTGCATATTTCAATGTAATTAATACCGATAAACAGATTCAGCTTCAGCAGGACATAATTAAACTGAGACAAAGCATATTTGATATGTTAAAAGAAAATAACAAGTATGGTTTAGCTACTACAACCGATGTTATTCAGGCAGATAAATCTTTAACAGAAGCTGAATCAGGTATTTTAGACCTGAAAAAACAGCAGAATGTGTTTTTAAATCAACTGGCTGTACTTACCGGAGATAGTGTATCAAATGCAGGTTCTTTAAAAAGAGCATCTATAGATGAAATGACCTTTATAAATGATTTGCCTGTAGAGATTAAATCTGATGTTGTCAAGGAAAGGCCTGACATAATGCAGGCAGAAGCAGAGATTCAAAAGTTAAAGCTTGATATAAAAGTTGCCAGAAAAGACTTTTTGCCAACTATTAATATATTAGGCGAATTCGGTTTTAATGCAAATTCGTTTAATAAAGTTCTTAATTGGGACAGCTATATAGCAAACATTGCACCGACTATTACACAGGGCATCTTTGCCGGCGGACAACACAGAGCCAGACTAAAAGCTAAAAAATATGAATACCAGCAAATGCTGGAAAACTACCAGAAGACTATCCTTCAATCTTTTCAGGAAATTAACGACAGCCTGGCTGCATTAAAATACGATAATAAGAAAAATGAAAATAATATTGACCGTCTGGATATGGAAAAAGAAAACCTGAAACTAAAAAATATTGAGTATGAAAAAGGCGCAATATCCTACCTTGACCTGCTCCAGTATAAAGAAAACGTCCTTACCCTTGAAAGGGAACAAATCCAGAGCAAAACAGACTGTTTTGTTGACTCTTTGAGTCTATACAAGGCAGCAGGCGGGAAACTTTAAAACCAAATCCTTACCAATAGTTCCTTTAATATAGTGTCCATCTTCTGAAATAATGGTACACCAATATTTTGATCTATTTTTTTATACTTTTCAGATTCCCTCTTATATATTTAGATGCAAAATTTATGTCCTCCAGTTTTGTTGAAATATTTGCATCAGGAATAATGTCTGACCAGATTTCTATAGAATTAATAACTTCCCTTTCCAGAATATTACATTTTTCAATTAACTCTTCAAAACTTAATATAGTGGATTTTCTGCTCTGTTCTTCATTCTGTCGGGTTATGTAAATTTGTATTCTTTTCTTTATAATGCCAATATTTTCTATTAAAAGAACAAGATTTCTAATAGCAGTTTTTCCCCTGCCAGTTAAAAGATTTTCATTTCTGTCATCTGACCAGATTTTCATCAGTCTTGCGCCAAGTATACCCGATGAAAAAACAGTTAATAAAGATAAAATTAAAGACAATAAAGAATTGTTATTGTTTGTATTCATACAAATAATAATAGCATTGAGCACAGACAAGATTGCTATCCAGGGATCCACTGCTATATTTAAAAATATTAACCATCTTTGTATTAAAGTCTGCTTTATATCCACAAAAATACTCCTACTGTTTACTAAATTAATAAATTTTAGCATTTGTGATTAAAATATTTCAAAAAACCAAACTTTATTAAAATAAAAAGCCTGAAATTCAACAAAAGATACTAAAGTGTACTGATTTGTCTAGTAAAATAGGACGTTATTATTTAGCTAATACTTTCCCTTCGCAAGTCCATTTAAAAATCCTTGCCCTTTTCTAATTGCAATATTTTATATATTTCATGATATATTCAATTAATTCTTCATTTTTACTCATTTTTTACATAAATCTTTTAAGTTAATTTTGTGAACTTAAATTTATAGGCGTTTTTTGGGATAAGTTCTTAATATATGTTTATTTTTAGTAACAGTAAATTGACAATATTAATAATTTCTTTATCATTATTAAATATTAGCTAATAAATTGAACTTTGATTAATTATTACGTCATAATATATTTATATTAGTTGTATAAGATTAAGAGGCGCTATGTTATTAACACAGAAAATAAAAGCATTTGAAAGAAAAATTGTTTTTATGAGATGGGGACTCTCTGCCGAATTTGGCAAAATTAAATACGTAGGACACGATTTTATTGAGTTCGACGTTATAGATATAGAAAGTCTTGAGTATTATAAGACAGTCATTATTAATCCAAATACGATTCTGGAAATAGAATTAGGCAGTCCGAACGTTAACAGAGTAATTGCTGCAGTATCCTGCAATCTCCCATGTACAGAAGACAGAGACTAATACGGTTTTTCAAAAAACAGTAATAAATTGCTGCTTTTTTCTTTCGTTCGTCAGGCTAGCATTAAAGATTCGTCTTAACTGTTTGACTTTTATCATATAATATTCGCACCTGCTGGCAATATTTCAAAAATTTTTATATCCTACTTATCCAAACAGGCGATTAATGCCCTATAAAAAAGTGGTATTCTGTTAAATGCAAAAACTGATTAGTTATCTTAAAGTGGGGTATATAAAAATGGCTATTAATCTATTATCAAAAGAAGATGTTAAAAGAAAGGTTGATACGGGCGAAGATATTATTTTTATTGACGCCAGATCTGAAGAAGTTTACACGGAAGATTCCGATCAAATTGAAGGAGCTATTCATCTTCCTGAGGTGCTTGAACATGAAGTATATACAGAACTTCCAAAAAATAGGGAATATATAATATATACAAGCAAGGAAAATGAAGAATTGAGCAAACGTATGGCTGAATTTTTGAACGAAAAAGGTTTCACTGCCTATGCCCTTAAAGGAGGCTTTGAAGAATGGCGTGATTCTGCATTGCCGATTGAACCGATAAATGCATCCGGTACACCATTGGAATAATAAAAATATACAACTAAACCCCCGTTATAAAATATTTGAGAGAATTGATATAACAGGGGTTTTTTGTAAACGTTAGAATCTGCATAACCAAGAAAAACAAATTTTCACTCGTTATGCAGAGGTCTTATACGAACGAGCTTTTAAAAAAGTAAAACTGACCGTTTCACTTTTTTAACGCTCCCGCTCCGCACATGAATGAGTTACGCGAGCCAAATCGAAAGCTCATCGCTTCCGCTATGGCTCGCTGCACTCCCGCTCCGCACATACCAATTTCAGACTTTTTGCTTTTTACTTCATTAATTGCAACTTGGTATTAACGTATTGCAGTTATTTCATAAGGTCGACATTTTATGTATAACTATTGGGTTTGTTTACTATGGATTCACTGGTTAACAATTTTTTAAATAAAAGATTAACGTATAGTTTTTGAGGATAAAGAATTAATTTGGTTAAAAATACTATGAAGTCGTGATATTTAGAATTGTTGTTTTCTGGAATAAAATAACTTATCAAATAAATCAAATACCAGTAAGGTTCGAAAACTATATCAGAATGTACTTCTTTAGAAAAATTAAGTATATCTCTCAAAATTTTTCCGGATTTATATTTGATACTCATATTGAAAGCCGTATGAATAATTTTTTTTCTGCCTATAAAAAGCATTTTTTTATAGGTCTTATTATCTATGATTTTACTTTCTGAAATATTCTTTTTAAATACTTCATATCCTTCTTTGAAAAAATTCAAGTCTTTAACCAGCGAATGAGTTATGTTCGAACCATGTATCCGGTAATTTGCAAGTATTTTTGGAATATATACAAAATCAAATTCCTCGGCCAGCCTCAGCCAGTAATCAAAGTCTCCAATATATTTGTATATATTTGTAAAATATCCCACTTTATTAACTGCATCTTTATGAATAGCTACATTAACACTGTTTCCTATATTATTTGAATCGCCAAGTCTTAGTAAAACTTCTTTCTTCGATATTATTCCGCCATTTTCATAAGGATACCAGGGAACACTATAGCCATCATCAGAATGGTAAAAATCTACTCCTGTTATAAAAACTTTTTTATCAGGATAGATATTATATGTATTAACAATTTCTTCAAGAAAATTCTTTTTATACATATCATCAGAGTGAATAATCGTTACAATTTCACCTTTGGCAAGCCTTATAGCTTTATTGATTGTTGGAAACATAAATATATTTGATTCATTTTGATATAATTTTATTCTTGGATCTTTGATACTTTTTATAATCTCTACAGAATTGTCAGTTGAAGCGTCATCAACTATTATTAACTCAAAATCAGTATATGTTTGAGCTAAAATGCTTTCTATGGCTTCTTTTATAAACTTTTCATAATTATAATTTGGCATACATATGCTAATTAAAGGTTTCATAATATTATCCTGTTCTTTCCTGATAATGAATCGTATTTACTGCGTTTTGATAGATACGAGAAGTAACTGAAAAGTTTTACTTATGTAATTTATTTATTGATTTGAATCTTGATGAACTGTGAGGTGTAAAGATAATAACAATACGGTTTTATAATCCTGCACAGTTATAAATACAGAAGTTCAATATTTTTTAGAGGAATATGTAATTGAATCTACCCACAGTCAGAGAATTTTTAAAAAATTTGTACAATCGGAGTAATAAAATTCTAATGATAGATCACTGCATATAAAAGATGTTTTGTCTTTGTATTTTGCAGTCTATTTTTCCAAAGTGAAAAAGGATGGGAACGGACAGTTTTCGCTGCTTTAAAACATATACAAAGGCTGCTTCATAGTAAGCAGCCTTTGTATATGTTTTAAGTTTTTTAAAATTAAGAATATAATAAAAATGCGTAAGTATTTTTTATTACTTGTGCCCTTAATTAAAATAAAATCCGTCAGTTTTCATTCTTTTTATTACTTCGTACAGATTTTCATCAGAAGACACAAGTGATAGCCTGAAGAAGCCTTCTCCGTATTTTCCGAAACCCGAACCGGGAACTGCAACAATACCCGACTTTTCTAAAAGATCCTGTGTAAAAGCTTCTGATGATGGATATCTTTGTGGAATTGGCAGCCATAAATAGAAAGTGGCTTTTGGAACTAACAAATTATCCATATCCCAACCGAGTTCTTTGAATCCTTTAACCATTATCTGCTGTTTTATCTGGAATTCTTTATTACACTCTTTAATATATTTGTCACCTTCCTCTGAAACCAGTATTTCAGAAGCCGCTCTCTGTACTGCTTTAAATATACCTGTGTCGACTGTTGATTTAATTTTGCCAATAGCAGAAACGATGTCTTTGTTTCCGCATACCCAGCCAATACGCCAGCCTGTCATACTGTAAGGTTTACTAAGGCTGTGAAATTCAACAGCTACATCTTTTGCTCCTTCCGCTTCAAGTATACTTGCTGGTGGTTCTTCTCCTTCAAAATATACATCGGCATATGCAAGATCGCTGATTAAAACCAGTTTATTTCTTCTTGCAAAATCAACAACCTGTCCCAGATATTCTTTTGTTGCAGAAGCTCCTAGCGGATTGCTCGGATAATTAATAACTACAGCTCTAACGTTTTCTGTTGAATAACCGTCTGCTTTTAGGTTTTCCATCACTGTATCCAGATTTGGCATGTAATTATTTTCAGCATTTAATGGAATAGGATATGACAGCCCGCCCAATACTTTTATTTGTTCCCGATACGAAGCATAACCTGGATCAGGTATTAAAATAATATCTTTTTGCTTTTTATCGCTTCTCTGGTTGATTAAGCATCTAAAAACGTTTGCAAGTCCTTCTTTTGACCCTATTAATGAAAATATTTCCGTTTTGGGATCAACTGTAACGTTGAACCTGTTTTTCATTCTTTTAGCAACAGCTTCAAGATAAAAAGGTTCGCCTTTAGGGGTTGAATATAGATGATAACCGGGTTCGTTAAGGGCATTTAAAAGAGCGTTTTTTACAAAAATCGGCGGCTCTTTTACAGGAGCACCAATACTCAAATAGATAGGAGACCTGTTTTTAGCTGTAAGTTCAGGAGTCAATCTTATGGCTTCCTGTTTTATCCTGAACATTATATATGTTTCGATTGATTTTACTCCATCAGAAAAATTGTGATTTAAATCTATACAAGTCTGCATAATAAAACTCCTTTTAATTTATTATTCACATTAAAAATACAACAGACTGCAGTGTTGATTCAAGAAGTATTGCAGATATAATAAATTTTTGTTATATATATTTTTTTACTTAAATTTTTTTTATAAAAAGGTTTAAAGATTTAAAATTATTGGTTATAATCATATAGTTGATTTGTTAAAAAAGGAGGACGATTGATGCGTCTGGTAATAAATGGTCGCAACATAGAAATTACCCCGGCTATAAAAGAATATGTAGAAGAGAAAATTGGCAGAATCCAAAAACATAACGGACAGATTATGGATATGGAAATTACTCTCGGAGTAGTAAAAAATCCAAGTGTGCAAAATAGTCATTATGCTGAAGCTACATGCACCTTAAACGGAGCAAAAATCCATGTTAATGAACAGGCTGAATCAATGTACGCAGCAATAGATCTTCTTGCTGATAAGGTAACCAGACAGGTTAGAAAGCATAAAGAAAGAATTATTAAAAGCAAAAGCAAAATGCAGGGCGCCGGAAGATCAATCAGAACTAACCCTATGGATGAAAACTTAGGTATTGATGAAGAACCGACTCCTGTAGAAGAAGTTATGGAAATTGAATACAATACTGAAGAATAAATAAAATAAAAAAACAAGGCAGCCTTTTAAAAGCTTGCCTTGTTTTTTTATTTGTAAAACTTTCTTATTATAAGTGCCAAATACAAAAATTTTTTATATAATCTTTTTGTTTACATTAACTAAGAGGTTGTAAAGTTGTTGCCCATAATAACAGAAGAAGTAAAAAATTTAATTACTGCTGAAATTCTCAAGGATTTAAATACCTGGAGAAAACAGATGATTCATTATATAAAGGAAGAAAATCCTGAAATTAATGCAGCTATAATTGAGATGGCAAATAGAACAGATTTGGATCCAAAGGCAGTTGCACTTGGCGCTTATATGACATATAAGATGCTGGAACATGCAAAAAATGAAGAAGGCGCTATGTTTGAGGAATTTCTGGAATAAGTTTTTAAATCCAAAATTGAAAGAAAAGAGGATATCCAAAAATTAAACGAATATCCTCTTTTTTTCGCATTAAAAAACTGACCTTTGGAGCTATCATACAAGAGTCTACTGCATAACGCAGATCGAACTTGCGTCAATACCCTTCTTTATTAAATTACTGATAAAGATATTTTGCAGAACATCCTCCACCAGCGGGACAAGTTGTATTACCGGCACTATCGCCTGGAATCCCCCTTGGTACAATACGATCTTTAAGAATATAAATATAGAAAATATCTTTATCTATCGTGTTTGGACCTTTAAATCCGTTTACATCAACAAATATCCAACCGCATGTCTGTATATTCCCTGAATATAATGTATTTGAACAATCAGAATTTCTATGGGAATAAATTATATTTGTTCCATCATTTAAAATGAATCCATAACCTGCAAGTGAATAATTTATTATTGATTTATTGTACCAAAACCAGTTGTTAGCTAAATGCCAGCAACTTGTATCATCAATACATTTTTTTGTGTAGTTGAGATAGTAGCTGTATTTATTTACCATATCCGTTGGTCCCTGAATAGCACCTATTAAAGTACCGCCATTATCCATCATAACTCTTCTTGTCGCTTGATCCACTACAGAATATGTTTTTTTCCAAGCAGTTATAAACTCTGCCTGCTGCGTATCTGCAATCAGGGCAGGAATGACTATAGATGAAATAATTCCTATTATTAAAAGAGTTATAAGCACTTCTGCAAGAGTAAAAGCTTGAACTATATTGGGGGATAGATATTTATAATACCATCTATTCTTTAACTTACACTCAATATGCTTTTTCAAGATGATAAATTCTATGAATATATAAAGTTTTAATTTTGATAACAACAGATTAACTCCAATTTTTGATAAAATTATTATAATAGTTTTATCAAAAATTGGCTATTGCTGAACAGCTTTTATACCACTTCCAAAGTAAGTTGGGTTTTTTAGAAAAAACAGAAGTGACATGCAGAGCAGGAAGTAATGGATTTTGGAGATCCTTCCGAAGAGGAAGGATCTCCAAAAAATTTAAGCTCGTTCTAGGATATTTTACATCACTATAAAATTCAAAAAATAAATCCTGCCATTATTCGGCAGGATACGATCGGCTAAGATATGCTATATGCTCTCTGCCTTTTATAATACTTATTCAAATTTGAAAATAAATTAATCTTAAGTGTATAATCATATTATACTTAAGATTAATTATAAATTTATTTTATATATCATAAGATAGTTTTGGAATACTTAGATTAAAAATACCCTGAATGTTTATATTATTTATTACTTCATCAATTAAATGATCGGGAAAACCGTTATCTGTTATTTTGCAATCTATATGAGGTAAAATTCCCAAAATTTTCACGCCTGACAGCTCACTTATCATTGCAGGTGTTGATTTTATCGATATATCGTCTGTATTTTTCGGGAAATTAGAAATTACAACTCCCAATACATTAATACCATGCCTTTTTGCCGCTTCAATGGTTAATAAAGTATGATTAACAGTGCCAAGATCAGGCCTGGCCACAATTAGCAGGGGTAAGTCCATAAGTTTAACCAGATCACGAATCAGGAAAGTTTGGTACACAGGAACCATAAGCCCTCCTGCACCTTCAACAAGAACGAAATCTGACTTGTTACATAAATCCCGGTAATCTCTTAAAATATCATTACGGTTAATTACTATATCTTCCAGCATTGCTGCCAGAGAAGGTGCAACAGGATGCAGCAGGTTATACGTTGACTTAACTGTAATATTAGAATCTATAAATTCGACAAATTCCAGATCGGGAGGTATTAATACTCCTTCTTCATCTCGACAGCCACTTTGAACAGGTTTATATACACTGGTTGAATAGCCAAGCCCCTGCATAACTGCCGCAATTCCGGCAGTTACCATTGTTTTCCCTATATCAGTATCTGTACCTGTAATAAATATATTCATAAATTTTTTAATATCTCATTAATGCAAATAAATTATAGCATTAATGCTAAATATAAAATCCTGTATCCAATTGATACAAAGTTATAAATCATTCTCATAATATATATTATTCTTTATTATTTGGGTATTTTATATGAAAGAGCCTTTAAAAAAGTAAAACTGACCGTTTCACTTTTTTAACGCTCCCGCTCCGCACATGAATGAGTTACACGAGCCAAATCGAAAGCTCATCGTTTCCGCTGTGACTCGCTGCACTCCCGCACCGCACATACCAATTTCATTTTGCTATTTTACTTCATTAATTGCAACTTGGTATTAACAGTAGTCCGTCGCATCTCATTGTTTCATCATTAAAGTGATATGCTAAAAGCAGGCATTTATCGTCTGTAGAAAGTTCAAAATTTAAGGTTCAGCTTTTCAAAATGAAAGATTCTTGCCAACCTTAAAAAACGATTAGCATAAATAATTTTTTGAGATATTTTTCTGAAATTCAGCATTTTATAAAGTGCTCATTCTAGAACATACTGTTATAATTATCCATAACATCATAAGAATAAAATATTAATTAATAACTTTGAGTTGTTTAGGTATGATAAAAATATGAAAAAAATTGCGTTTATAATTAAACTTTTTCAGAGTAACAGCTTTCATGGGGGTGGAGAAAAGCTGTTTTACAATCTTATTAACAATTTTGCAGAAGATGGATGCCTCGTAGACATTTATTGCAGCTATTCTGATGTTGAACAATTTGCAGGAATAAATAAAATAACGGTTATTGATAAGGTTTATAAACATACAGAACCGGAAACAATGGAACTTTTCTTTGATGAAGTAAAAAAACAGGTTTCCAATGTTGGTTATGATTATATAATTTCTGAAAATATTACTCCTCCTGTTGACATAACTTTTTTGCAGGGGCACTCGCTTATTCACAGGCAGCGTAAATTAAAAAATTTCTTTGAATCTTTTTTGTATAACTTTAGAAGCGTGAAGAAAAAACGTATTAAATACCAGCAAAAATGGATGCAGGAAGGTTATAGAAAAATATTTGTTGTATCAAACATTCTGAAAAAAGATATAATGGAGAATTTTAATATTCCTGAAGACAAAATATGTGTGGTTTATCCAGGTGTTAATATACCTGATAAGGAGTTTTCTCCAATTGACATTGGCAACAGACAGATAGTTTTTGGGCTTTCGGCTCCAGGATTTAAAATAAAAGGCGGTTATATTTTATTAAAAGCCTTAAAAATTCTTAAAGATAAAGGATATAACTGTAAGGTCAGAATTATTTATCCCAAATTCAAAAAAAACTTATGGATAAAGTTTCTTGTTAAAGTTTACGGAATTAAAAATTACGTTGAATTTTTGCCACTGCAAAAGAATATGGAATCATTTTATGAAAGTATAGACTGCACAGTAATGCCTTCAATTGAAGATACTTTCGGACTTGTTGCGCTGGAGGGCATGGCATACGGCAAGCCCTCCATTGCCAGCACAAATGCAGGAGCTTCTGAAATTATCCAGGAAGTACAAAACGGGTTTATTTTTGAAATGAATAATTTCAGTTCAAAAAATCTCGCCGAAAAAATGATGTTTTTTATGGATAATAAAAAACATCATGAGGAATATTCTGGAAAATCTTTTGAAACTGCAAAATTTTACAGCTGGCATAGGACTTATAAAGATTTAGCGAGGGATTTGTTTGACTTATGCTTGAACATCAAGAGGAATCCCTCTACTTGAATTTGTTTTGTCGTATGCCAGAATCGCGTTTTCTATTCGTTCTTTGCCGCTAATACCTTTTTTTTTGAGGCTTTTTGCAAATTGTTTCATATCGTTTTCCTCCAACCTTAGTATTCCTTTTGTATAACGTTCCATAAAATCATTTATTTGTGGATCTTTAGATAAATCAGTTAAAACCTCATCAGCTGCGTTGCCTTTTCCAGCAAAACCAACAGAATTTCTGTTTGCCCTAACCTGCGGAGCTGCCTGTGTTCTATTTCCAAATGTAATACCGTTTAAGCTCATAAACTTAAGTCCTTTCCTTTGTCATACCTACCTACCAAATAATTGAAACCTTATAAAGGTTAATGAAAATTCTCTATTTTAAACTTTTTTTGATACCTTACCTCCATAACTATTAACAGCGTTTTATCGCCTAAAACTACTATATACAGTCTATTTGTATAAAAATTCTTAATTTTATAAGAAAGCATTAAAACTACAAGCGGATTATAACTACTTTTTATCAGCTTTTACACCGCCTGATTGAAAAAATTAAGTTCGAAAAATTTCCCGGATCTTATTGTATAACAATTAAAGATTTTGTACACAAAAAATTGCTAAATTTGAGCATTTTTTTAACATAATCTTAACAAAAGGCTAAAATCTGTCAGTTATAAGGAATTTTGTGGACAAAATTTCCTGTTTGCTTTTGTAAAATTTGAAATGCGAAATTTTTTGTTAGTGTAGAAAAGTATGAACATTTTAAACATGGTTTGATAGTGTTGTAATCAATAATTAGTTATTACATACTTGGCTTAAATTAGCATACTGTAAACTTTCTATTATACACATAATTCAAGTTTTTTGACTAATTTCAAAAAGAAAAAACGGGTTTATTTTTGAAATGAATAAAAACAGTTTTAAAAATTTTGCTGAAAAAATGATATTTTTTATGGATAATAAGAAGAATCATGAGGAATATTCCAAGAGATCTTTTGAGACAGCAAAATTTTACAGATGGGATAAGGTTTATAAGGATTTATCCGAACAATTGTTAAAACTGTAAAGCTATATAGTCAGATTGATTTTAAAGAACACTCTTTGATAATTGTAAATGACGCTTTATAAAGCGTTCTATATTTGCAAAAGATCTATTATTATAAAAAATGATAATTGATGTAAATTTTTATCATTTATCTTTTTTTAATAATCTTGAATGCAAATAATAAATTTTTGTTTTAAAATGTAAACTCGAAAAAGGAGCCAAACTGGAAATGAGTAACTATTCGATAGGTGTAGATCTTGGCGGAACAAAAATAATCGCCGGAGTTATTGATACAGACAATGGAACTGTAGTTGAGTATTCAAAAAAACGTACAGTAAAAGATCATGGTAAAAACAGCATTATTCAAAATATTATTGAAAATGTTGAAAAGGCTATTTGTAAAGCGCAAATCCCTGTGTCTAAAATATCATCATTGGGCATTGGCGCAGCAGGACAGGTTGACAGAGAAAATGGAATCCTGCTTTCTGCTCCAAATCTTGGATGTTATGATGTTAATCTGAAAGCTATCCTTGAAAAGCACTTCAATATTCCTGTATATGTAGGAAATGATGTTGAAGTTGCAACACTTGGAGAAATGAAATTCGGCAGCGGAGTTGGTTATAAAAACTTTGTATGTATATTTATTGGAGCTGGTATCGGATCTGGTATAGTTCAAAATGGTGAAATCTATCAGGGCTTTACAGGAACAGCCGGTGAAATTGGACATATTGTAGTTGATTCAGGAGGCAGAGAATGTTCATGCGGTAGTCATGGATGTCTTGAAGCTTATTCATCAAGAACTGCCATTGAAAAGAAAATTCTTGCTTCCCTGAAAAAAGGACATAAATCGGTTATTAAGGATATCATCAAGGAAGGTGAACAGATACGTTCCAAACATATTAAACAGGCACTTGAAGAAGGGGATGATATTGTGCTGAACTGTGTTACAGAAGCAGCAGAATTTTTAAGCAGCGGTCTTGCAACAGTTATTAACTTTTACAATCCGCAGTTGATAATCCTTGGTGGCGGCTTGATAAGCAATATTGACTTTTTCTATGATATAACAGTAAAGAAAACAATTGCCAAGTCATTGCCAACACCTTCAGAAAAGGTTAAAATCACAAGGACTGCATTAGGTGATTTTTCCGGTATTGTCGGCGCTTCTTTACTGGCAAAACTTCATTAAACAAACTAAATTGGATGCAATTTGCATGCCAAAATTAAATATAACGAGGATTACAAAATGAAAACTTTTATTTCAGGAAAAATTCAGGGCATAAAAGTAACAGATAAATCAATACACTACAATGGAAGTGTAACGGTAGATTCTGCATTGCTTAAAAAAGCCGGAATTGATCCTTACGAGCAAGTCTGGGTTGCTGATCTGGCTAACGGTAACAGATTCGTAACTTACGCATTACCGTCTGACGAAAAGGGTATATTTACCTTAAACGGTGGATGCGCAAGACTGGGTGAGATAGGAGACAGATGTATTATACTTGCTTACCGTATGGAAGAAAAATTCAGCGGAGCAAATGTTGTTTTCTGTGATGAAGATAACACTATCAAGAAAACAATGCATTATCAGACTCCTGATAATTTCTAATAGATGGAATACCTTATTATTTAAGGAAACTGCCTAATTATAGGCAGTTTCCTTGTTTTATCAAATAAAAACTTTGGGATTTATGCCTGTAAGTCCTTAATCTTGATAGACAAGAAGCAATCTACAGTAAACGAACTCAATAATTATACATAAATATATGAACACAAAATCATAACTGCCTGTTGACCACAGCCATTTATGATTTTTTAAATTTATATTTATGTACAATTATTTCGGTCTCTCAGCGGAAAAAATTTTTAGCCATCGCCTTCGCGTCGCCGAAGAATTTTTTCCGCTGTCCTTAGAGGACCCAAAAAATTGGACAGTTGAATAAGATATAATTTTGCTCATAGGAAAGGAAAAAGAAATGAGCAAAAACAGAAGAAATCACAGTTCGAATTTTAAAGCAAAAGTGGCATTGGAAGCGATTAAGGGAGAATTAACAGTAGCGGAAATATCCCAGAAATACGAAGTTCACCCAACGCAGATAGCCAAATGGAAAAAAGAAGTGCTTGAAAATATCACAGGTATTTTCGACGGAAAAATTGTCAGTTCCCAAGTCAGAGATGACAAGGAAAAAGACGAATTATACAAACAAATAGGTAAATTACAGGTACAAGTAGATTTTTTAGAACGGGTGTCCAGTCAAATATAGCCAGAGCAAGGAGATTGGACATGGTCGATAAAAACTATGAAAAATTATCAATATCAGAGCAATGCAGGCTTTTACAGGTAAGCAGGTCGACGTTTTACTATACGCCAATACCTGACAGCGAATATGAGCTTGATTTAATGGCAAAGATAGATGAGCTACATTTAAACAGACCTTATCTTGGCTCAAGAGGAATAAAACGGTTTCTTAAAAGGCAAGGAATTATTGTTAATCGTAAGAGAATACAACGATTAATGAGAAAAATGGGTATAGAGTCGATTTATCGAAAAATCAAGACAAGCAAACGCAATCTAAATCATAAAACATACCCGTATTTACTTAAAGGATTACAAATCAACAGACCAAATCAGGTATGGGTATCAGATATCACGTATATTCCAATGAAAAGAGGCTTTGTTTATCTTGCAGCAATAATGGACTTGTACTCAAGACATATTTTATCGTGGAAAGTATCAAATACGCTTGATACAAGCTTCTGTATTGATGCACTTGAAGAAGCTTTGTCTAAATATGGCGTTCCTGAAATATTCAATTCAGATCAGGGATGTCAGTTTACCAGCCTGATATTTACAGAAACGCTTTTAGAAAAAGGTATTAAGATAAGTATGGACGGCAAAGGCAGGTGTATTGATAATATTTTCATAGAAAGATTCTGGAAAAGCTTGAAATACGAAGAAGTTTATTCAAAAGCTTATGACACGGTAAAAGAAGCTGTATTCAGTATTGGAGAATATATCTGGGATTACAATAACCAAAGACCACATTCCTCACTGGATGACAAAACTCCTGCTGAGGCATATTTTAATGTTAATATTCCAGATAATGATTTTGTGTTAATTTAGGTACGATAAAATATTATTACAACTGAGCAATTATTATGTCTTAAATCTCTAACAAATTTGTCCAACTAACGGGATCCACTTCAAACCCCATCTTCGTCAAGACTTCCATCTGTAAATACTTTTGTTTTAAAACGCAAAATGTTTCACAGTATTCAACCGCTGCCTGCCGAACTATTGCCTTTTGAAACAGTTGATATATTTCCAAAAGTTGAAGGGTTTATTCAGAGTATTTATGTTGACAGAGGTTCTTTTGTAAAAAAAGGACAGCTTCTTGCTATACTAATTGCACCTGAAATGGAATCTCAAATCGGCGAAGCACGTTTTAAGGTAAGAACAGCCGAAGCGCAATATTTAGAAGCTAGAGCCAAATACATTTCTGATCTAGCTGTTTATGAAAAAATCGCTTTTGCCGCAAAGACTCCAGGTGTTATTTCTCCCAATGATCTGGAAATTGCAAAATTAACAGCAGCAGCATCAAAATCACGTGCAGATTCATTCAAAAAAAGTATACAGGCATCCAAAAATGCTCTCACTACACTTGAGAGAATTTATAAATATTTAACTATTACTGCTCCTGTAGATGGTGTCGTAACAACCAGAAATTTGCATCCCGGAGCTTTTGTAGGTCCTTCAGGAGCTGGCGCCAACAATCCTATATTCCGTATTGATATGTTGTCTCATTTGCGTCTGGTAATTCCTGTGCCGGAAAGGTATTTTACAAGCGTTAAAATAGGTGACAAATTTAATTTTACTGTGCCTGCTTATCCCGATAGGACTTTTACTGCAACAGTTAGTCGTCCTTCATATTCCCTTGATACCAAATACAGAACAGAATATGTTGAACTTGATTACTATAATTTAAATAATGAAATAAAGATTACTTCAGGGATGTTTGCGACTGTTTTATGGGCAGTAAAGCGTAATTATCCAACTTTTGTCGTTCCTGCAAGTGCAATTGCGAATACAACTGAAAGAACATTCGTAATAAATGTAAAAAACGATGTAGCACATTGGATAGAGGTTAAAAGAGGATTTACCAGAGGCAATGAAGTAGAAGTATTTGGTAATCTTAATGATGGCGACAAGCTTGTAAAAGTTGCTACTGATGAGCTGCAGAATGGAACAAGAGTTACTGTTAGATAGTAAAAATAGAAGGACCTTTGCATTACTACATATAGGTAATATATGTAATGTCCTTTTTTAGCAAATTTACCTACGATTAACTCTGTAATTTAATAAATTAAGAAACGAGTTGCAAAAAGTCATTAATTAATTAAAATTTACCGGCTTTTTTCAGCTCCTGCTTGCGTATATGAAAATAAAACCTGAAATATTTTTAATAAATAATTATATGAAGAGACTGTTGCATAACTTCAAAAAAGCAGCATTTTGTGCAATCCGGTGTCTAGGCACTGTCGCCGGCATGAATGAGTTATGCGAGCCAAGTCGAAAGCTCATCCGCTTCTGCTGTGGCTCGCTTGCACTCAAACTGCCGCACTCCTCGCTGCCACCACTGTCTTTCACCTTTTCAAGGGTTGACAATTGCATAACTAGAAAAAACAAATTTTCACTCGTTTGCAATGGTCTCATGAATATTTTAGCTTTAGCATTTTGCTTAAGTGTAATTTTTTCCTTTAATTTTCAGGCTTTTGCCCAGGAGTTGAATGATCAGCCTGTACTACAACAGGAAGTTGAACAGGTTATAGAACTTAAATTACCTGACAATAACAATTTTATTGATATAGCGAATCAAAATCAGCAAGGGGGGGCAGTAAATCAGAGCCAATTGGGAAAAGATATTATACTTGGCCAAATTATGCATTTACCTACTTTTGAACAGGCTACGATAAGCAATTACGCTGCAGCTGATGTATTTGGTTTAAGGCCTAAGCTTTCAAAACACGGAATTTCTATAATCGTAAATTACATGAATAATAATTTTCAAAAATTACATGGTGGAATGAACCCGTCAAATAAGCCTGTTGCACAGGGTTTGACAAGTGTTGCACTGGGACTGGACACAGAAAAATTAACTCATCACTGGAAAGGAGGTGCAATTTACACATTGTTTCAAAATAGCACAGGCGCCAGTATAGATCAGGATTATGTTGGTGATATTCTGGCAATAAACAATTTTGATTCAAGACCAGTTACTGTGTTAACAGAATATTGGGTCAGGCAAAGTTTGTTTTCTGATAAAGTAAGGATAAAGTTCGGAAAACAGGATGCCAATTTTGACCTTTCAGTTATGGGTCCCGGGGTAAAATTTATGAATGCTGCCTTCCTTTCTTCCAGAACAATTCCTATTCCTACATTTCCTGACACAGGAGGGGGAATTTCAGGAGTAATTCAGCCCAATAAATCATTTGCAGTCAGGGCTGGCTGGTTTAAATCCATTAATCCGTATAGATCAACGGAAGTTCATGAATTATTTACCAAAAGTGGACATTTTACGATAGCTGAAATAAATTTATTCCCGGACTATAAACATATTCAAGGAAAACAACTATATGGTTTCTGGCAGGATACCAGTAAAATAGACAGCTTGTCAAATCCAGGGGGAACAGTTTCATCTAATTTTGGGTTGTATGCTGGCTTTAATCCTCTTGTATTAAAAGAAAATAAAAAAGAAAATGATACACAGGGATTATCTTTTGTAGGTCAACTTGGATGGGCACCTCAGGATAGGAATCCTGTCACAAGAACATATGCTTTCGGAGTTTCGTATCAGGGACTGGTGCCAAAACGGGATCAGGATGCAGTAGGTATAGGAGCCGGATTTGCCAGTTTTAGCAAGTATATAAGCGGAGCCAGAACAGAAACAGCTATAGAAACATTTTATTTATTCCAGCTAAAACCCTGGCTGTTTATCCAACCTGACTTTCAAATTATATTCCATCCGGGCGGGATCTATAAAAACGCTTACGTGTTAGCGGTGAGAAGTGTCCTTACCCTTTAAATTATTAACCATGCTTTTTGATAAGATTTCAGTAATATGTTTTTTATACATTTCGTAAGCTCTGTAAATTGTTTCAATCACATTTTCTTCACTAATATTTTGAGGATCAACTCCTTTCAAAGTACAGGATACCGCTTGATGTAATTCTTGTTCTTGCGTCATTTCAGAGTTAATTTTTATCGGCTTTCCAAATATTTTTATCTGTTTGCCTCTAATTATTAAATCTTTTTTTTCCCTTTCCGGTGGACGAATGATTACACACAGTCTTGATTCCGAATTAAAATCTTCACTTGTAATTTTAACTTCCTGACTTTCAAATATATCTTTAAGAGGAAAATTATCTTTTATAAGAGTATCCCTTTGCCCAATTACACTATCAATTACAATACCACATTTGTTCCCAAGCTTCTTTTCAATATCTGGAGCCTTAGTTACTGCACAAAAAGCTGGTGAATACCTTCTTTCAACCTGCATAATCTGTTCCCCTATATTTGAATTTAACTTATTTTAGTACAATAATAAAGTTTTGTAAAAAAGAGACTAAAAAACGTAACATTCTTCGGGTTTTCAGCTTTAATTGATTAGTAATACATTCTATTAATATTAAGGAGTTTCACATGATCTTAACCCCAATGCCAGTACAGGATGTTCAAATTAATTCTGTCAAACCTCCTGTCGTTAACAGTATTATAGTAAGTAATCCAGACAATAAAGCAGTAACGGCAGTTTCAAAAAAAGCTGTATTGTCACACAAAAATAATAAATATACTTTATGCTGCCATGTAAAATCTAAAAATAATTTAAAAGTTGATTTAAGTGGTTCAGATAGCAATAAAATCGGACAGGAAGGCGTTAATTTGGACACCGCATTTGCAGTTTATAATAGCCCGTTGAAAAATTCTGTAAACAGGCTCGTAAAAGATAAAAATGTTGATAATCAATGGTTAAAATGGATAGATTTGCCTGACAAACAAATGGCAAAAGCGCAGGGAATCCAGCAATTTGTTGAACAGAATGTTAGAAACAAATTTGATGATGTGGTTGTACTTGGTATAGGTGGATCGTCTCTGGGGCCAAAGGCTTTAGTTAATGCGCTCACTGATTCTGAATGGAATTTGCTTGCAAAAGAACAAAGAAACGGTTATCCCAGAATACATTTTATAGAAAATATCGATCCTGACAGATTTAGTGAAATTATGGATAGGTTAAACCTGAAAAATACCCTGGTTTTAACTATTTCTAAATCGGGAAAAACTCCAGAGACTTCTGCTACTTTCTTAAATACACGTGAAAGATTTATGGATGCAGCTGCAAAAGGGATTATTCCACAATGTGAGTTAAAAAATCATTTCGTTGCTGTAACAGATAAAAATCCTGAAAAGAGTGTCTTAAAACAGGAAGCTGTTAAAAACGGTTATAAAACATACGAAGTACCCGACGATGTAGGCGGCAGATTTTCTGTATTTTCTGATGTAGGACTTATTCCTGCTGCAATGGTTGGTATAAACATTACTGACTTCTTAAAAGGCGCTTCTGATATGTCAAAAGTTTGTAGCTGCACAAAAAATATCAAGGAAAATCCTGCTGCAACTCAGGCGCTTGTACAGTTCTTAATGTATCAGAAGGGCAAAGAATACAGTGTTTTGATGCCTTATTCAGACAAACTGGCTCTCGTTTCTGACTGGTATGCTCAGCTCTGGGCAGAATCACTGGGCAAAAAAGAAAATAAAGACGGCAAGATTGTTCATTCAAATTATACGCCAATAAAAGCGCTTGGTGCTATAGACCAGCATTCACAGCTTCAACTGTGGAGAGAAGGCAAAAATGACAAAGTATTTACTTTTATAACGGTTAAAGACTTTAATAAAGTTGTTCCTATAGCAAACAATCAGGAGAATATTCCTGAATCTTTAGGTTATATGAAACATAATTCAATCAATGACCTGATAAAAGAAGAGTCAAAAGCAACAACCCTTGTACTTCAAAAAGATCAGAGACCTGTAATTAATATTGACATACCGAAAGTTGATGCATATAATCTGGGACAGTTAATGCAGATGTTCCTGTTCCAGACAGCAATCGTCGGAGAACTGCAAGGATTAGGAATAAATACTTTCCTGCAACCGGCTGTTGAAGAAGGAAAGCAGATAACCAAAGTAAATATGGGAACTCTTTCCAAGCAGAAAGAATCTCAAGGTTGTAAAAAATAGTAATTTTATATACAAAACAAGGGGCTGTGTCCCCTTGTTTTGTATATAAATTGTTGATAATAAAAGTAGGATTGGCAAAAACTTGATTATAAATCAAATATAACAATTCTGTAGTTTTATTTATCTACCATCAGCAGTTTATAGGTACTTGCAGTTCAAAATGGTGAACTGTGTTCACCATTTTGAACTGCAACTCTGGCATTTATTGCGAACCATTATTTTTATTGAGTTTTTATAAAAAACTTCTGGAAAATATATTAAATTTAAAATTTATCAAATATAATTAATATAGATAATGAAAGGAAAAAAGTTTGTTTAATATTGAACATAAATGTAGAAAAGATTGTAATTTTAAAAGGCATTTTATAAAAAATGTACAGTCAAGTATTGAATTTAGCGAATTAGATATTGATAAAATCGAAAATAATAGTGCAGAATTGATTAAAAGGTTAGAATCTTTTGGTTATTTTGTCACAAGCAAAATAAATAAAATGTATCTACTACAAAAAAATGAATCAGAGTTTGAACCATCCATAAAAGTCATTGGAATTGATTTTGAAAATAAGGATGAACAAAAAAGTTTAAAAATTATTGAAAATTCAGTTGTTTTTTCTGATTCTAATTACGATAGATTTGAAATACATATCAAAATATTTGAAAAAATATTACAAGAAATATCTAAAACTTTAAATATCTCAGACGTAAAGAGTATCGGATTAAAAAAAGTAAATTCAATTATACTTACTCCTTTGTCTAATTATAAAGAATCTTTCGAATTTTTTAAACCTTTTAATTTTAGTATTTTAAATTCTGACTTAGATATAAATAATGCGTTTAAATTATCAGATCAATCTGTTTCTTTTGAAGAAGATAATCTTAAAGGTTACATAAAAAGTTCACTAAAAAAGTTAACCAGAGAAAATTCTTACAAAGCACTTATAGAATTTAATTTAATTAATAATCTTTGCGAAAAAATATCACTAAAGGAAGCTATTGCTAACTATTTTAAACAATTAAACGATAAAAATTATGATTTATTTGTTTGGTCATTAGAACAAAAAATGAAAAATTGCCTCATACAGGAGGAAACTTGCCATGAGTGAACGTCAAAAACTAGATGCTATTAATGTTACTAGTGGTTGTACAATTCCAAATCAAGATTTTGAAGATGTAAAAGAAGATATCTTTGCAAATCATTGGTCAACATTGTTTGAACAGGATTATCCATGGAGAAATCCTAGTCTAGAAGAACCTAATTCTTATCAGTTTATTTTTAATGCTAAACCTTGTACGTATTTGACGTTAGATCAAATGGAAGAATTAGCAGGCAATATACGAATTAAAACAGGTCATTTCGATGATAATGTAGTTGATGTCATTGATATTGCCAAAAAATTAGGATATAAAGTATTTGAGGTTAATTTCAATGATAATAATATATCTGGAATGGTGGATAATGCAGAAAAAGCTATATATATAAATTCCATGGATTCGTATGTAAGAAAAAGATTTACTATTGCTCATGAATTAGCCCATGTTTTATTAAATCATGTTAGTAACCATATAATTGATTATCGTAAATATTATGAAGGCTATAATTCTGAAGAATATCAAGCAAATATGCTAGCGTCAACTTTATTGATGCCTAAAGACCATATATCTAAGTATTGGGATTTTACAAAAAACTTAAGTGAAATAGCTAATGTATTTAGTGTTTCTAAAGCTGCTGTTGCTATTAGGCTTATTCAATTAGGATTATTGGAAGATGAGTGATCTGAATAATTTATATAGTGAAATTAAATCAGATATTGATAAAGCAAAGAATAAAAGTCTTGAAGATTTACAACAAGAACAGAAAGTTAAACAAGCAGAATTTCAGAGTTTAAAGCAAAATATTAATTCCAATAAGCTTGTTCAGGTGGATTCGCAAAAAGAACTTCAAATAGTTAGAGATGAAGCTGATATATCAAATTTAAAAGCTGATGCTCGTTATAAAGATGTAAGCTCTTGGATTAAGATTATAGCTGCTCCAACAATTTATATTCTTATTATAATTGAAGTTATTACTATTATGTTTTTTGTAATGCAAAATCTTAATTTCTTTGAATCAAGAGATCTTGCAGTTATTTTTGGAGCAATATTAGCACAATCATTTGGTGTTGTTTTTATTGTTACAAGAGGTTTGTATTCTGTTAACGATAATAACGATATAAATACTACAAGAAAAGAAAAGTCAATTGAAACATAACAACAAGAAATATTGGAGTTGAAATGTCTTTTATTTTTAATTTATTCAATAATCTTATGAAAAATCATTCAATCATTTTTTCATGGTTACTTTTTATAATTTTACTTTTATTGTTAATATCATTGTTAAAAAAGCAAAATTATAACAACTTAAAGGATATAAAAAACACCTTAAAATCTTGTTTTTCTATAGTTTTAATATTTTTAACCATTCAAATTTCAAGTTTATTAATTGTTGGAACAATATATATATTTAATAATTTTTGCAGATTATCAGAAAAACATAGTTTATTAAAATCTCAAAATGGAATTATATCTAAAAATAAGAATGTAGTATATCTAACGTTAGAAAAAGCTAAATTCGAGAAGAATGATAGTCTATTATTTAATGATGGAAGCAGAAATATTTTGCTGTCGATTAAAGATCTAGACTTTTTAAGACAAGTTAAGAGTAATGAACAAGTTTTAAATAAAGGTGATCTATATAAAGTTAGGTTATATTCTATTCAAACAAAGTCAAATAATATTTTAAAAAGTCAATTTACAATAATTAAAGTTCTTAAAGTATTTGAATAATGTATCTCATTTCCACACAAGATAATTTTGTAATTTTTCTTGATGAACGGCGAGAGATAGGTGATGAGAATTGGCCGATGGTAGATATGATTAGGTTTTACTGTTTTATAAATTAGGTCTCCGACCCAACAAATAAAGCTATCTTGCAGATTTTATACCCACCGTATATTTTGATGGGTCAAGATATTTTACCCATACTACGCTAAGTTTAAGGCTGATTCTAGTACTTGCAGAGGGTATTTGTCTGCTATAATCCAGCTTTTTATCTCTGCTTCAGGTATTTCTAAAGCAGTTGACAGTTTTGTTAAAACTGTTTTGGAAACAGAGCCTTTTCCTGTGAGCATTTTATTTACAGAGCTCTGGTCATACTTTGCAAGTTTGCTCAGTTGGGTTCTGGACATGTTTCTGCTTTGCAGGATTTCATCAATTTTTGCGGTCAGGATTAATTTATCAGAATTTTTTGATTCTTTTTTTACCTGTATGGCATGTTCCAGGACTTCTCTGGAATATTTATCCGCCAGAATCCAGCTTTCAAATTCTTCTCTGGATATTTCTAAGAAAGGTAATATCTTATCTACAAATTTAGGTGAAAAATGAGTCTCCCCTTTAATCATTTGATATAAAGCACTATCAGTAACTTGCATTAATTGACTGAGTTTATATGCAGTGATTTGTTTTTTATCTAAAATAGTATTTATTTTTTCTGACAATATAAGTTTTTTGTCCATTTTAAATATATTTGATTCCTAAGTAAAATTTCCCTTGACATTTCTTTTCACATGAGATATAGTGATTAAGGTTCAGATAAGAATTGAGGCTTACCCTAAATTTAAGTGGAAGATACCTATCCTATCCTTAACTTACCATTGGGAGAGAG